>Ga0073928_10000550_pt1 | contig 86024 bp, 73 predicted proteins | sample PaiPotPPA55metaG_FD_76969 | JGI IMG/M metagenome (GOLD analysis project Ga0073928, IMG submission 76969) | Iron sulfur acid spring bacterial and archeal communities from Banff, Canada, to study Microbial Dark Matter (Phase II) - Paint Pots PPA... ...
CTGTTTGAGCAGGTCTCGGCCCTTTTGGACCGGAAGCGATTGGGCCAGCTGCTTTTCGGCCGCTGTCAAGACATCTTGAAGACGGATAACGAGAAAATCACCGATCAGGTAGCTGTGAATAACTTCCGGTCCGCGTCCCATATGTTCTTGTTCAAAGCGATTGATGACGTCGCTGATAGCCGCTTCGATTTCACCCTGGGTTTTCATTGAGTGCCCTCACACCTATCACCAGATGCGATCGAAGGGCCTTAAGGAAAAGATGCTTAGCGAAGGGAAGCGGGCCGTCGATCCCAGAAGATTAAGGACATCATAATCGGCGCAAACTAAATATTCAACTTGCCTTCGGCGCGGGATCACTTATAATAATAATTGTGGAGTAATTAGCTCCAATAAATAACTGATTCGGATTCGTTGGAGGACTAAACAAGGAGCAGCCCGGGCCGTCCCGGGAGGCTTGTTGAAAAGTAAGCCGACGTGGTCCATTACCTTCGGGCGATGGGCCATGTCGGCTTTTTTTTTGGCCCGGGCAGTCCGAGCCATAAAGGATGTACCCGCATGGACAAGTCCAATTCACACATGGCTCAGCAAATCGCTAAAGCGGCCAGCGATTTCGAGCATCAGATTACGGGCCATGCGCCCAAATCAGTGACCGTGGTCCTGAGCGAAAGCACGCTGGTGATTACGTTGCACGATTCGCTAAGCCCAGCCGAGCAGGTTCTGGCCCAAAGTCCGGAAGGCGCCGAACAGGTACAAGAGTTTCACCGCCAGCTTTTCGCCAACGCCTCCGATTCGCTTCGCAAAGAGATCAAACGAATCACGGGGGTCGAGGTGCGTGAAGGCGCCGCGGAAGTTGAGCCGGCCACAGGCACGGTTGTAAAAGTGTTCTCGACTGGAAGCAAGGTCCATGTGTTCTTGCTAGGCAGTAGCTTGCCTACTGCCACCTGGAACGGAAGTGTACTGATCGATCGACAAATGACGAAGAATTCAGACCATGACGGTTATGTCGAAAAACGGCCAAGCCTTGACGGTCGGAAATTGTGAGCCGGCCCCTCGGTCTCGCCTGGCCGGGTCACTCCTGGAAACACTGCCAAATGGCGTCGCCATCGATTCGGACAGCCCAAGTTCCGAGCCGATTCGGGGTTGTAAGGAACAGCGAGAAATCCATTTACGCGGAAGAGTATCCCGCGTGGAACGAAACTGGCCAGTCCCTCTATATCGTGAGGAGCGAGGCGTTGATCGTCAACGACAAACTTCGCGCGGAGGGCAAGACCGACCAGGCGATCGGCAAGGTCAAGCAAATCGCCGGGAAGGCCGTCGACAAGGTCGAGCAAGCCGTGAAAAAACTGCGCGAGTGAAAATGTAACAGCGTACGAACGGGAACGGGTATGGTTTAAGGCCAAAGCCGGCCTGGTTTTCGCCCAAGGGAGAGAAAGATTATGGGTACTGTTGAGCTTGTCATCTTGGTCGTGGTGCTGCTGTTTGTGTTCGGGGGAGGTGGCGGCTATTATTGGAGCCGCCGAGGACGGTAAGGATCTCTGTCCTGTCGCGGTTTTGCCTGCGACAGGCAAGCTGCTGCGGGTCCTGGGCTTGCTGCCAGCGGACGGGCGTGGATCGCCACAGCCTCACTTTTGTCCTCCCCCCTGCGCCAACCAGGTCTCAGCCTCAGCCCGGTAGAACGCGGTGGCGGCCACGTCCAGGGCCGCCGCATGCACGCTCGACCTTGAACATCTCCCTGGTGATCATCTCGAGCTTTTTCATGCGGTCCAGGTGCGCGGCACGGCGGCGAGTTGTGGGACGAGCTAGCCGATGAGGGCGCAAGGGAGCAAGCGGCTCAACGGAAGAACGGCCCAGCTTCGAGCAATTTCTTCGCTTCCTTGGGAATGGCAGCGATTTCAGAGACTCTAGCTAGTGGCGAACCGCCATGGAAGTTGACGATGACGACGGTACAGACTATGCAATAACGGCTTCATGGCCGGATGCAGAGGTTATGTGTCCCCCGGCGGAACGCCGGCAATTTCACAGGGTCCAATGCGCCAATAAGGCAATGTGCTGTCCAAGGTCTTCCGAACGGGTCTATGTCCTAATCGAGAATATATCGCGTTTGGGCATGGCAGCTAGGATATGGTCATCAGATTTGGAGGCGGCTACCTCAGTTGATATCATTTTGTCAACCGGGGTGATATTACCGGCGATGGTTGCGCGAGTCACCGGATTTGGCACGAACCAGGTAGTGGCTTTTGAGCTTGGCCGGCTGCTCACGGAAATGGAGCTTTCCAGCTTTCTCACGCCGATTTAGGGCGGGCATGTCAACCGTCGAAGCGGCTGCCCAGGAAGGTGCCCAAAATTTACCCGAAGCCAACATTCTGGCTCGAGGAATTAAGACCCGTTGCACCTTGATCCCGCTCACGATGCGGCTTCTCCCGCCAACTCGGGCGCCGGCTCCGGTTCACCGCCGCGGACCGCCCGCGAAGGCCTGTGATCGGAGAAATGTGTCGTTTGCCACTGCGAAATGGCATGCAATTGGCCCTTGACCTCTTTCTGTCGCTCTCCTGGACGTTTGGCTTGTGGGAAACGGTTTGATGGCAGAGGCTTCTTATCGGCGTTGTTTGATATAATAGAAAAATGGGTGTAGACCATTCAGGAGAAATCTATGAATCGCTTGCTAGTTGTGATCCTTTTGCTCGTCGTCGGCGTCGTTGCATTGGGCATTTACCAGGGGTGGTTCACCATTACGTCGAACAACTCCGACGACAAAGCAAACGTAAACATCAAAATTGACAAGGACAAAATGCAGGAGGACGAGAAAAAGGCCGCCAAGAAAGTGCAAGAGCTGGGTCATAAAGCGAAAGACAAGGCGGAAACCGCGTCCGAGGAGATCAAGGATAAAGCCAATCCGCCTGGGCAACCACCGAAGTAACGGGCAAATCCTTGAAGGGGATGCCCAGCAGGAGCCATTAATGACCACGGAAAACGTTCCATCAAAACCGGGCAGGACCAAGATGGCAATTAAAGAGCAAGCTGACAAAAGTAAAGAAATCGAAAAGCACCAGCGGGAGAAATTGAAAACCCTCATTAGAGAACAGGTGATGCATACCCTCGGGGAGCCGGGCAACCTGCTCCACGTCCAGGTTCGCTCGCTCTGGGAGAATTTTTACCGCGTTAATGTTCTCATCGGCCCTGACGTGGTTTCCGGCAAGGTCGCCAACAGTTATTTCTTGTCGGCGGACGTCGACGGGAAAATCGTTCAATCCACTCCGAAGATCATTAAACAGTATTGAACTGGTTCAAGGAATCAGCGAGCGAGGGACGTGAGTCCCCTGATGACCACGATTGATCGGGAGACTTACGTCCTCCGCACTTTTTTTGGGCTCTAATGGAGTGCGAAGGCCTAGAATCTAGTATCCCTTCTGGGCTATTTATCGCCTCTTCCCATGCCCATCGCTCGTTGTTAGCCCACTGCATCTGACTGGAGGAAGATCCAAGGCCGCTGGTCGCCGGCATTCGGTTGGTGAAGACGCCAAGCTCAAGAAGACCGCCTGTTCGCCAAAAAGATGTCATAGTTACAAGGCATAGCGGTATGAGCAAACAAAAGCGTAGGAATTCTCTATGAGCGCACAACCCCTTTCGAAAGCCGGGAGGAGCGCCCCTTATCCCCGACTGAATTGGCCACACATTATCTGGTGGAGCGTCCTCCAGATGGGAATCGTGCTGGCCCCGTTCACATTCACGTGGTCGGGACTGGTCGTCTGCGTGGCGCTTTACCTGCTCGCGGGCTTCGGCATAACCATGGGTTACCACCGCTTGCTCACGCACCGGGGTTTCCAAACGCCCAAGTGGATGGAGCGCCTTCTGAGCGCGCTGGGCTGCCTGGCCAACCAGGGGGGCCCGCTTCATTGGGTGGCCGTGCACCGCATTCATCACCAGCATAGCGACGCTGAAGGCGATCCCCATAGCCCGCGCGACGGCGTCTGGTGGGCCCATTTGTTATGGTGGATGCCCTACGTGCCGGCTATCGACGATCCGGCCCGCTATCGTCGTTACGTCGCGGACCTGGCCAAGGATCCCGTCCACCGGTTCCTGGAGCGCTATCAAATCCTCCTGCCTTTGACCCTGGCGGGGCTTCTCTTCGGCTTGGGCCAGCTCTGGGGCGGCGTGGGGCTTTCTTGGCTCGTCTGGGGCATATTCGTCCGCACGACCCTGCTCTACCACGCAACCTGGCTAGTCAACAGCGCCACTCATCTATGGGGCTACCAGAGCCACAAGACCGGCGATGGCTCGACCAATCTGTGGTGGGTGGCCATCGTTTCCTTGGGAGAGGGCTGGCACAACAATCATCATGCCTTCCCCCGGTCAGCCCGCCACGGCTTACGCTGGTGGGAATTCGACCCGACCTACCTGGTCATTCGGTTGCTCAGCGTATTTGGGCTGGCCAAGCAAATCCATGTCCCAGGCAAGATCCTTCGCAAAACCGAGCCGGCTCACCGGGATGGTCCAAAGACGTGCCAACCCGTTCCATCATGAGACTCTGCATGGCGAGCGTCGAGGCGTAAGCTGGCGAGCGTCGAACAGCTTGGCGGCTTACCAGGTGGAGGGCCATGGTGCAGGCCGGTTTCCGGGGACCACGTGATCAGGGGATTGGGTTGGTCGAAAAGCAAGTAGCAGTTAGCGGCGGCAAGCGCCCTTTCATCAGGCAATTTGCGCTTTGAACCTCGTTCAGTCCACCACGTCTTCGATGCCGGTTCCCCCGAAGCGATGGCTCAGTGTGCGAGTGCCCCAGCTTTTGAAATCACCCAACACCTTCGATGGGTTGGGATCGCCCATCACGCCGACCACGATGTGAAAATGATTGAAGAGGATTGCAACGGCGCGCAATTCCCACTTTCGAAAGTCGGCCGTCTCTCGGAATTGACTCAAAAGAACTTCCGCTTGGATCGATATCAAGTGGATGGGCGGTCCTTTCATCAGCGTGCGCGACGCTTCTTCGAGCCCCGGAATGTCCTCGTCATAAGGAGTGCCCGGCAAGTCATGCGTGACGCGCGGCTGGTCGTCCGCATCATCCCGGCGATGTTCCCATACCCGGCCGACAAACCCAAGGCGAGCGCCTGGCAGCCAGTTACCATAACAGGTGTTGGTCAAGAGCCAATAACGATCCATGCACCGATTCTAAGCTTATCGCAGGCGAGCGTCGAGGCGTAAGCCCGACGTGCGCGACGCGAAGTTTAGCTAGTTCGCGTCGCGCACGTCGGGCTTACGCCTCGACGCTCGCCTTGGTAGCGTTTGGCAACTCTGTTGCAGGTTTAGACTTGGGAGGCGCCTTGACGATCTAAGGGTAAAAGACATATAGCGATTGGAAACGAATCTCGCCGGACTTAGCCAGGCCAATCAACCAACTATGGATAAACCCATCCGCAAGCTCCTCGTCGCCAACCGCAGCGAGATAGCTATTCGCGTATTTCGCTCGGCCCACGAACTGGGCATCCGCAACATGGCCATGTACGCCCATGAAGATCGCTATGCCTTGCATCGTTTCAAGGCGGATGAAGCCTATCTCGTAGGTAGACCGGGTGAGCCGATCCGCGCTTATTTGGACATCGACCGCATCGTCAACCTGGCCAAACAGCATGAAGTGGACGCCATTCACCCAGGCTACGGCTTTCTATCCGAGAATGCTGCGTTTGCCCGAGCGTGCCGAGACGCCGGCATTATCTTTATCGGGCCGCGCACCGAAATCCTGGAGCAACTCGGCGACAAGGTCGTGGCCCGCAAGATCGCTCACCAGGCCGACGTTCCGATCTTATCGGGTAGTGACGCGCCAATCCGTACTTTAGCCGAGGGCAAGACCCTGGCCCGCAAGCTGGGCTTTCCCGTCATCATTAAAGCGTCGATGGGCGGCGGCGGCCGAGGCATGCGCGTTGCGTTGACGGCCGATGCCCTCGAAGAAGCTCTATCGCAGGCTCAGCGGGAAGCCGGGACTTCGTTTGGCGTAGCGGATGTATTTCTGGAAAAGTACATTCCCCGAGCTCGCCACATTGAAGTGCAATTGCTGGGCGATAAGCATGGCAACCTCGTGCATCTCCATGAGCGTGATTGCTCGGTTCAACGTCGCCATCAAAAGATTGTCGAGATCGCGCCCGCTCCAAACTTGGACCCCAATGTCCGTGATCAAATCCTTGCGGCGGCCCTAAAGATCGGGAGATCCGTCGGACTGGACAATGCGGGGACCGTTGAGTTCCTGGTTGATGCGGATTCGGACACGTTCTACTTCATTGAGGTCAATCCGCGCATTCAGGTCGAGCATACGGTCACGGAGGCCGTCACCGGTTTCGATATCGTCAAGAGCCAGATTCTTATCGCCCAGGGGCAGCCTCTTTCCGATCCTGAAATCGGGCTGGGTTCCCAGGAAGCGATCACGACGCGCGGTTTCGCCATTCAGTGTCGAGTTACCACCGAGGATCCGACGAACAATTTCGTTCCGGATTACGGGCGCTTGACCGCCTATCGCTCGGCTAGCGGCATGGGCATTCGGCTCGATGCGGGCACGGCCTTTCCCGGCGCGTTGATCACTCCGTTTTACGATTCGCTGCTCGTGAAGGTGACGGCTCAGGGCCTGCGCTTCCTGGACGCGACCCGTCGCATGGAACGCTGTCTTCAAGAGTTCCGCGTCCGCGGCGTCAAAACAAATTTGCCGTTTCTCATCAACTTGATGACGCACAAAGGCTTTCTTGAGGGAGGCACAACCACAAAGTTCCTGGACGAAACTCCCGAACTGTTTCAAATGAGTTCGCGGCAGGATCGGGCCACGAAGCTACTGACCTACCTTGCCGAGGTTATTGTCAACGGCCATCCGGAAATTGTCGGCAAACGTCGACCGTCGGGTGCGGGCTCCATGGTTTCTGTTTCGCAAAGTGAAGTCAGTCCTTCGGAAAGCTCTTGGCTTGCCTCTTCGTCAATACCAGGCCCTCGCGGCACGCGAAACATTTTCCAAGAATTAGGCCCTGAGCGCTTTGCCAAGTGGGTCACGGAACAGAAGCGCGTGCTGATTACCGATACGACCTTTCGGGACGCCCATCAATCGCTTCTGGCGACGCGAATGCGAACGTACGATATGCTCCGAATCGCGCCGGAGTACGCGACGCGGCATGCCAACCTTTTCTCCCTGGAAATGTGGGGCGGGGCGACCTTCGATACTTCGATGCGTTTTCTCAAGGAGTCGCCATGGGATCGACTCACGCAACTGCGCGAGCGGGCGCCGAATATCCTGTTTCAAATGTTGTTGCGCGCGGCGAACGCCGTGGGTTACACGAATTATCCGGATAATGTTGTGAAGGCCTTTGTCAAGGAATCGGCCGAGGCCGGCATTGACCTGTTCCGCATCTTCGACGCGTGCAATTGGCTGCCCAACTTGCGATTGGCAATTGATGCCGTGCGCAACACCGGGATGCTGGCCGAGGCGGCCATATGTTACACAGGCGACATCCTGAATCCCCAGCGGTCCAAGTACAACCTCAAATACTACGTTGAGTTGGCCAAGGATCTAGAAAAGCTCGGGGCGAACCTTTTGGCGGTCAAAGACATGGCCGGCCTATGCAAGCCTGATGCGGCGCGCCTCTTGATCAAGACGCTGAAGCAAGAAATCGGCATTCCGATCCACTTCCACACCCACGATTCAGCCGGCGGACAAATTGCTTCGTTGCTCTACGCGGCCGAGGAAGGCGTGGATATCGTTGACGCCGCCATGGCTCCATTCTCCGCGATGACCAGCCAGCCTAGCTTGAATGCCTTGGTTGAAGCGCTGCGATTTACGCCGCGGGATCCACAGCTGAGCTTTGCGAATCTACAAGCGACGGCCAATTACTGGGAAGGCGTGCGACGTTACTATGAGCCGTTTGAAAACGGCCAACTGGCGCCGAGTGCCGAAGTCTATTTGCATGAAATGCCTGGGGGACAATACACGAATCTTTACGAGCAAGCGCGCGCCTTGGGACTTGAAGAGCGCTGGCACGATGTCTGCCGAATGTACGCCGAAGTAAACCAACTCTTCGGCGACATTATCAAGGTCACGCCGACCTCCAAAGTGGTTGGCGATATGGCTCTTTTCATGGTTGGCAACAATTTAACGTCGAAGGACGTTTTGGAAGGCGCCCGCGAATTGGCCTTTCCCGAGTCGGTAATCGAGTTCTTCGAGGGAAGATTGGGGCAACCTCCGGGAGGCTTTCCTAAAACTCTGCAGAAAAGGATTCTTCGCGATCGTAAACCGATGCGCGGCCGGCCAGGGGCAAGCTTGCCTCCCGCGGACTTTGCCGGCGCTCAACAGCAACTTGAACGACAACTACATCGGCACGTCACGGAACGGGAAGTCGTGACATCTTTGCTTTATCCGCGGGTATTCCCCGAATTTGCCGCCCATCAGCGAAAATATTCGGACACGAGTGTTTTGCCAACGCCGGTCTTTTTTCACGGCCTTGCCCCCGGTGAGGAAGTGAGCGTGGACATTGAGCAAGGCAAGACGCTCATCATTCGATTTCTAACTCTCGGCGACCCCCTGGCAGACGGGCAACGAACGGTGTTTTTCGAGCTTAACGGCCAGCCCCGCGAAGTCGTCGTGGCCGATAAATCCTTGGCGAGCGAGGTCCGCAAACGGGCCAAGGCCGAGCCTGGCAACCCCCTTCATGTCGCGGCGCCGATGCCGGGCTTGGTCGTCACTGTTGTCGTGGCCGTCGGCGAAAAAGTGGCCAAGGGTCAAAAGTTATGCACGATGGAGGCCATGAAGATGGAAACCACCGTCTATGCCGAACAAGCCGGCAGAGTTGCGGAAATATTGGCTGGACCAGGAATACAGGTTGAGGGGGGCGACTTGATCATTCGGCTAGAGAAATGACCCTTGCGTTTTACGATCGCACGGCCACTGTATCCGAAGCCGCTCTTCGTTCTAGGAATGGATGGTGAAAGAACAGCGAAGTGCGGCCAAAGGCGAACTGAAAGGCGAAGTGTTCGATAAACCTCTCGCGAACCAGAGGTTGTCTCAAGGGACCGCGTCGTTCTCGTTCAACAGATGTCATGGGGCCATCGCCGGGCTGCCCTGTCCGAATCAACCGGAAAAGATTGAGGTCCGGATTTACGTTTAAAGCGGCCCCAAAATAAGCAACCCAATCTCGAACGGCAACTCCGAGTGACGCAATCATCCGATTGCCAACCCAGAGTCCGGCCTGGCCGGCCCTCGATACGCACGGGATACTGAAATCCGCCAGCAATGACGCCAAAACCGCTTGCAGCTTTTCCAAGTACGCCTCAACGCCTAGCTCCATCTGATCCAAAGCGAGAATCGGATAAATGGCCAATTGACCGGGCAGATGGAGCAGGCAGCCACCCCCGCGGTTTACCCAACGAATAGGCCAACGGCGGATTTGAAGTTCCTCAGGATCAAATAGAATGTGTTCCCGACTACCTTGCCGGCCGACCGTTATAAGGGGCGGGTGTTCACACAAGATCAACGCCGAGGAGCCTGCATCGCCGGCAGTCTGAAACGCCAAGAGTCGTTGCAGCGCCAGCGCATCCTCGAACTCGACCGATCCAAGCAGATACACTTGCAAGGCCTTGTCGGAATCATTATTCACAAGTTGAACCGGCTCAAGTCGCATGGCTCCTGCTCAACAAACAAGGCCCGCGATTATCGTCGCAGGCCGGAAAGGGCTGCCGGGCCTCCACGGAACAAGATTTACTGTACCAGTACCCAGACACCGGACAAGCGGAATTAGCTCTCGCTCGATTTCTTTGTGAATTCCCTTGGGAAGACACGAAACGCGACTGTCAAGAGCAAGTGGAGATAACTCCCGATTATTGCGCGTCGACAAAAAATCGGCTGGTCTATTCTTGTCCATGAATCAAGAAGCAAGGCAACGCTTCAACCTTCGAAAGCGGGCCATCCTTGAATCAGATTGGGGTACGGCTCTTATCAAACCCCCTTACCTTCGGCGCAATCGCTATGCACCAATCACTGGACCTATCTTGGACGGTGGGTTATCCTCAAACCAGGCAAGGATGTCCGACTGAGAATACCGATATGAAGGAAGATTGACCAAAGCGCTTCTCTGAATGACCCAAAGGGCTTGTCCCATGTCTCACCCTAGGCTAATCTCGACCGCGCTGATGCCCTTTTTGCCCTGTGTGATGCTAATCGGCGCCTTGGTGCTGATCTTGATGCAAACCCCTTCTGTGCCGGCGGACCCTTTCCCGCTCGATCCGGTCGCCGATCTAAAAAAGGCGCTTGATCAGAATAATCCAAGACCTGTCACCGAAGAGCAGATCGAAAACTTGCGCACCCTCGGCGATCTCGGCGAGGCGATGCTGATTATCAATCAGGCCGGGGATCGGGTAGCGCAAACCTTGCGCGTGCGCCTGGCAGAACGGTTCGAGAAAGCTGCTCGCAGTGCTTTGGGAAAATCAGAGTCACGCTCGGTCACGGTTAGTTTTCTGCACGATTTGGCGTTAACCGAGCGTTCATCTACGTCCCGTAATGTTTTCCTTCGTTCTAGTTTGGCAAACCTAGCCCCTGACATCGCCAAGTTGGCCAACGACACTGAGGCGCGCGTTCGCCAGACCGCCGTTCGTACCTTGGGCAACCTCGAGTTTGATCCACAGGTAATCCTCCCGCCCATCGAGAGGCTCTTGCTTAACGGCAAGACTGCCGAAGACCGGCGTGCGGGCGCCGACGCCCTTGGCAACCTCGTACGCATTCCGATCCCCAATGATTTTCAGGGCGAGGTTACAGGTCTGGAAGAAGGCAAGGTTGTTGTCCCTATGGGAAATGCCAGCCCTCTCTTGCTGGGCCAGTCCTTGGCAATTTATGCTCCGTATCCCAAGACCACGTATCTGGGCCGGATTCAAATTGTGGCTGTCCGTGACCTAGAAAGGGAAAAGGAAACAGTCGGTCAAATAATCGGAAAACCCGTCGAACCCATCAAACCGGGAGACCGTGTCTCCGCTAAGGTCGATTTTAATAACGATGTAATCAGCATCGCCTCCAAGAAGATTCTCGCCAAGGACAAAGAGCGGGATGTGGTGGTCCGCCGGCTTACCGTTATTGCCGTTGAAATGACGACAAACGGCGCACTGACCCTGATTCGCGAGGAGAATGAACAAGAGCTTGGCAATCAGCTGCCTTTATTCCAGGTAGTGCGGGACAACGCCAAGGCTTTGGCCGTCGCGGCGGAAGATCCCGATGGTCAAGTCCGGTTTACGGCTTTAAGGGCCTTGGAAGACATAGGCCTCTTGCGCGAGCGTTTGCGTTCCCAAAAGCCCGGATTAGCGCCCGAAGCCGATGCCGTCCTTCCCGCGGCATTAAAGGAAGTCCTGCCCGCACTGACTCGAGCAGTATCAGATCCTGATCTTCAGGCGCGCCTCAAGGCCGTGGAGACTTTGGAGAGGATTGCGGACATCCTGGGCCAAGGGGCTTCCCAATCGGAGGAAGCCGTTCGAGCCCTGGTCAAAGCCTTGCGTGATCCGGAAAGCCCATTCGTGCGCTGGTCGGCCGCTCGCACCTTGGGCAAGGTAGCTCCGGGTTTCCCTGATCTGGTTTTGCCTGGTCTGACCAGGGGCCTCTCGGACCCGGACATAGGTGCGCGTATAGCCATGATCCTCGCCATTAATAGCTACGGCGAAACCCAGGTGCAGGCAACCACACCGGCCAAGCGCGAAACCATTCGTGCGGCGGCCGTTGGGCTCGGCCGCGTCACGGGACAAGGCTATCCTTACCAAGTGGTTAACGGCATCTATCACGGAGACTCCAACGTGCGTCTCACCGCGATTCATGCTCTGGACGCCATCGGCACAGGAGCCGCACCGGCTATCCCTGATTTGATACCCGCTCTTGACGATGCCAACACGGATGTCCGGCAAACCGTGGCCAATGTCCTGGGCCATTTTGGCAAGGAAGGCGCCTTGGCCAGACCTGCTTTGCTAAGGACTCTAAACGATCCTGACCCAGAAGTTCGCCGCGCCGCTGCCGCCGCATTGCTCAGAATTGGCAATCCCTGAGACTCGAAGGCGGACAAGTCGTCCCGCTCATAATTTCTTCTTGTCGAGCACCACTTTATCCAAAAACAGCCTTTGCCGGTCCCCTCTCTCAAAGAGGTCGTTGAGGAGCACTTCCAGCTTTGGACTGACGGTTTTGTTCTGGATTCTCATGCTGTTGCCCACCCAGACGGAAACCTTCTTGGAAAAGTCCACCGTGCCGCGTCCGAGCCAAATGGTCAAATCCTCGATGCCATACAACCTGGCCGTGATGACATTGCCTTTGATGCTGGCGGTCAACGTGGCGGCCATCCGGCTGGCTTTCCAGGGCGCCTCATCGTTCATGCACCTTTTCGAGATGCTGTCCGTGCTAAGCCAGTAAAAGTGATTGTCGGTGTGGCGCATGGTCGAAAGCTCGTTGCCCATGCCTCCGCCCAGACCGTCCGTGCCCAGCTTGAATTGCGGGTTGGCTCGCTTCTTGCGATCCATCCAGTCGAAGATGGCCGGCGCCTCGCCGCCAAACCACTCGGCGCCGCGTCCCCTGTATTGCACGTAGATCATCGGATAGCTGCGTGGCAGCCAGTCTTTCATGATGGTGTAGTTCTGCTTATGAAACTCCCCGGCATGGTCGCCACAAACGACGTAAAACGGCAAATACTGGCCATTGCGCCAGCAGCGTTGGGCGTGGTAGAACGGAGCGCCGGCCATCGGAATGACGCCCGCGAACAAATCGGGATGTCCCAGGCCCACGTCGTAAGCCATGATTCCGCCTTGCCCCAGGCCTGAGAGAAACACGCGGTCGGAGTCCACGTTGAAGCGCCGGCGCACATCACGAATCACATTCAGAGCGGTTTGATTTTCCTCGATGCTGAAACGGTAATCTTTCTTGTCATCGCCAAAGCCCTGGCGCCACTCGGGCGCTGCCAAAATGTAACCGTATTTGGCCGCGAGGTCCTTCCAGCGCCGAATCATTTCCAGGGGCCCATCCCTGTCATCGTGAAGCAGAATCATAACCGGATGAGCGCGCCCGTGGTGGTATTCAGGGGGCAACAGATAGACGTAAGAACTATTCTCCGAGCGCAGGCCGGGCAGCTTTGTCTTGGTTTCCACGGGGATTTTGCTTAATTCCTTTTCCGGCGTGAAGGGCGGCAGATAAGGAATCAATTGAGCCATTTCGTCCGCACTTAGCGCGTTTTGCTTATCGTCCTCATATTTCTTCAGGACCGCCGAGCGGTCGCCCTCGTCGGCCTTGGTCAAATAGTCGAGCACGAATTTTCGGCCTTTCCAAAGCTTGAGAGCGACTTCGGGTTTGGCCTCGGCAAACGTGCTGCCCATGACCCAGCCGGTGACCGCGAAAGACAGCAGACGAGTCTCGTTGTAGTCGGGCGTCTGGCCCTTGGCTTTCTGGCTCTCCGCTTGCTTGGCTTGCGTGAGGAAGACGTCCAGCCGGCTGGCCGGGTCCCCTTCCTTGGCCGCCAAGAAATCATCGAGTTGAATCTCATCGTGAATGGCCCGGGCCGCTTCCACCAGGCCGGCGGGGATAGCCGGAGTAACGGCAACCTTGGGAAGAGCCTCCAAATAGCGGCGGACGTCTTTCACATTCTGCGCCGCGGCCTCGTAAGCGCTGCGGAGCAATCGCACTTCCGCCAATTCCCGCTCGCTGACCGCGGCATCGGGGAAGTCAGCCAGTAGACGTTGAGCCGCTTGATGCCCGCCCGACTTGCGGGCCAACCGTATATCGTCGAGCATTTGCAGGCCGCGCAGCCCCTTGAGCTTGCCGCGGGCGGTATCGACTTTGTCTTTTTGACTGGGAAAGTCCTTGGCAATGGCGTCCAGGCGGGCATCGGCCTCGGGATACCAGCCGGCTTGCACGAAAAAGTTAAAAGCCCGGAACCGCCGGGCCGCGCGCTCTTCCTCGCTCAATTCACTTTTTAAGAGGACGAAAGGGGCTACATGAAGCGGCCCCGCGCAGCCGAAGGCCAGAATGCCTTGAATCTCCGCCTGATGGCCAATGACCTCTTTGCGCTTCTCTTGGAAATCGGGATGCAGCGCCAACAGCTTGCTCACTTGGTCCGGACCTAGCTCGCTAGGGAGATAAAAACGCATCCAGTTATAGTCCTGGATCGCATCGAGGCGAGCGTAGCTGGGGGTCAAGCCTCTAAGGTGCTCTTTTAACGTGAGCGCATTACCGGGCGCCGTGTACGGAGAGCGAAATTTCCAGGTCCGATTCCACTCCTCATCCCACGGGCCGGCGCTGATTTCCTCGCGGATGATCGGCGTTTTCTTGGGATCGGGAATGAGTGTAAAACGCGGAAACTCGATCATCTCCTCGGGAGGCAAGTCTTTCTCGACGACCTCGGCGACCTGCGTCGGGCTGAACAGCGTGCTTCGGGCCCGGTCGTTGATAAGGAAAAAACCTTCACGCAAAACAATGGGCTCATGGCTGGCCGGATCGACGATGGTCTTGCTTTCGCGCTTGACGTACCCCTTGAGCAAATGGCCGTCCTTCAGAAGGATCTCATCGGCTTGTGCGGGCGGTGGGAGGAGGGAGGTTGCAAGAAAGGCCAGCATAAGGATGCCTAGAGCCAAGAATGGGCAGCGTAAAAGGCTGGACATAGCGAAAACTCCATTCCTTAATGGCACACCATGCGGCGGTTCATTTTTTGTTGTTTCATGCTCGTTCATCGTCCCGTCTTCAGGCGGTCTGCCGACCCGCGGATTCCGCCCGAAGGCGGGACTATAAACCCCAATGTCTGGCGGCCTGACACTATGAGTGTAGCCGGGCGAGCTTTGTCCTTGCAACAGGCCAGCTCAGACTATGGCTTGCAGACAATTGGTTGGACAGGTCCAGCGGCGAGAGTTATCCTCGATGTAGACGCTGCCTTTCTCAAATCTTGCGCTAGATCCGCCGACTCGAAATAATGAATCGAGTCCGTTCCTCATAAAGCCAAAGGGAGGGTGAATCATGCGTAGAGCAATGCAGGCGCTTGTCGTCGTGGCCATTCTGTGCGTGGTTGCGGGAGTGGCTGTCTCGGCCATCGTGAAAGTCCGTGGCTCCGCCCAGAATTTGGCGTGCCAGAATAACTTGAAGCAAATCAGCCTGGCCGTTCTTAACTACCGGGATACCTGTGGCACGTTCCCCAGCGCGACCGTCAAAGGGGAACCTCGCGATAACAATCCCTACGACGTCATTCCTGCCGAAAAGCGGCTAAGCTGGCTTTACAGTATCGTCCCTTATATTGACCAACAGCCCCATTGTGGCAATCCTGCGAAACCTTGGGACGACGATGAGAATCTTCATCTCGAAGGTCAACTCTTTGAAACCAAAGAGTGGATTCCGCTGGGGCATTGTAAGGCGTTCGAATGTCCTTCAAGTGCAATACCCTCTGACTCGTACTGTCCCAACATCAGTCATTACTTCGGTATCGCGGGAAGCTTCCCCCAAGCCATAATTGCTCCTCTTGGCACGGCGCACATCGGCATGTTTGGCTATGATCGGCCGATTCGGCTGGAGGACATCGAGGATGGCGCCGGCACGACGCTGATGGTGGTGGAATCGACCTTGGAGAATGGCATGTGGACAGCCGGCGGTGAATCGACGGTGCGCGGACTCGGAAACCCAAATCACATTCCGTATGGGGGCAAGAAAGGGCAGTTTCGTAACGAGCATTCCCAATCGATAAACGTGAGTTTCGCTGACGGTTCAATTCGCTCGTTGTCCGCCGACATTAATCCCAGGGTATTTGAAGCAATGGCCACCATTGCGGATGGGGACCTCGTGCCGGACTTTTAACGCAAAGCTGTTCGGTCCTGTAGTGACAGGTGAAAATAGCCCGGCTAAGTTCCTCGGCAACGCTAAAGCCAAAGTCCCGTTGGGACTGCCCGCCTTTATGCTTCTGTGAGCCAGGTTTGTCCTTCTCCAGGGAATATTTTACCTTGATCTGTCTCTTGCTAGATGGAGATCGTTTATCCCTTCTGGTGAGGTGACCGATGAGGAATCTCAGGACTTCGCTGGCATTCGGAGCACTGCTGCTCTGCACCTTGAGCTGCTGGCCGCTCGAAAGACCCATGCCGACCCGGCTTAAGGACGACGATCAGCTAAAAATCGACGAGGCCTGGAATAGGGCGTTTTCTCCCATTACCAACCACAATCATCAAGCATGGCTCGACATCCTGGTGACGACCGCTGCCTACGAGATCGGTGTGGACGAGCTTTTCCTTCGCAGCACGAAGCGTTACCAGGCCGGGCTTGTCGTCATGGAGTTGCACTATAACCGGCTTATTCCCGAGAACGATCGCTTTGTGGTGCAGGTTTTCGATCCAGATGGCAAATTGCTTCGCCAGGAAAACTATGACCGCGCGGAGATTGAGAAAACGAACCAGGAATTGTCCATGGACCTTCGCGAATTGGAACAAAAGAAGGAATCCGGGACGGCCACACCGGAGGAATTGAATCAACTAGCAGACCTCGAAGCGCGGTCAAAAACAATCGAGCAAGCATTTCCGAAGTTCAAAGATAACGATGGAGATTCAGCCGGCAACAAATAGGCCTTGGTGGCGTCCGGGCACGATCAAACTAGCGGACCCTGGTTGGCGATTTGCGAAATGGATTGTCGTTTAACAGAACAAAGATGGGGGGACAGGCGTTCCCAAACATTTGGATACCTGTGCAATATCCAAAAGGTGTTGGGAACAAGCGGATGCATTCCGCATTTTCAAGGGACGGCTCTTGGTCCCGTAGGGACAGGTGAAAATAGCCCAGCGATTTATCGCTGGGTTCGTGCACGTGGTTAAAGTCAAAGTTCGTGCACGTGGTTAAAGTCAAAGTCCCGGAGGGACGGCTGAACGAGACCAGGTCTCAATTCAATCGTCCCTAACGGGACTAATAGAGTGCGGTTCACCTTAGTCCCAGCGATGAATCGCTGGGCTATTGTCGGACGCCCCTAACGGGGCTGCCATTCCGGATGTCGTCCGTTTAGGGCCTTCTTTCTCCTCCCTTGACACCTTCATTCCTCCGACATCGTTATTCCTCCCCCGCCTCTCTTTATTCCTCCCCCGACACCTTCATTTCTCCGACATCGTAATTTCTCGCGGCATTCTTCAATCATCTCCCGGCTTTTTTCGCAACGCTTTAACCCCCGCTCGTCGGCGTTTCTCTTGCAACCGATTCATGCGTGAGCCGCGAGTCGGCTTCGTGGGACGTCGCCGCTTCGGAAGCGTTGCCGCTTCCAGGATGATATCGCGCAGTTTTTGCAGGCAATCCTCGCGGTTGCGCTCTTGATCGCGGTAGCGCTGCGAATTGAGAACCAGCTCGCCTTCGTTGGTTATTCGTTTGCGTTGATGGGCCAGTAGGCGTTGCTTGACGTGTTCCGGCAAGGACGAGGTTGCCTGGACGTCCCAGCGCAGGATGGCCTTGGAGGCGACCTTGTTGACGTTCTGGCCGCCGGGTCCGCCGGAGCGTGCGAAGCTCCAGTGCAATTCGTCGTCGGGGATATGAATGTCGGCATTGATTTCGAGCATGTGCCTCTCCCACCGCCTCTTCTTTACTTATACCGGGTATTGAGGAACGGGCTTTGACAGTTTTGATAAATCGAAATTATGGAATCTAATTTTTTTGGAGCCGGTTATAAAGGACGGCTCATATTCGTCTTTATTTATTGGAGTACCACCCGCTAATTCGCAATCGCAAGATTGGTTCCTCTCCCACGGAATCCCATCATGCCAAGCGGAAGGCTCCCCAACGCTGCCCTGCGAATGAAAGTAAAACAACTTGCGCGAGAGGGACTTTCTGGCTCTGCCATCGGTAAGCGACTAGGAGTAAGTCGCCAGCACGTTCACAAGCTCTTGAACGGCAAGTCTTCCAAGCCTAGTCCAGCTGTCACGCTTGTCTGTGCCGGTTGCGGCCAGATTGTAGCCCAAGCAACTCCAAACTATCGGGACTTGAAGCCCGTCCTATGTCCCCGTTGTTTGGAAAACTATCCGCGCGTTCGCTTTGGCGTTCGCATTCGGTTGCTAAGGCTGGCCAAAGGTTGGACATTAACCGAATTGGCTCGACGCTGCGGAATCACCCCTGCCTCACTCAGTAGTTATGAACTTGGCACGACGATGCCGCGGCCGAAAAGGGCGGAGCAACTTATCGCCCTGTTAAGACGGCATTAAAAGAGCGGGCGGGATAGCCGGCTGGAACCAGACACGCTTGTAACCGCTCGTGCGTCTTTGCAAATCCGAAAAGGCACTGTCACGAATTCGAATTGGTTCGGAGGTATTAAGTTAGCCTCTCCTCTCCCTTAGTCCGTCTTGCCCCCGTGCTAAATGCCGACCTATCGCGGCAAGACTCTTTTCAGCCCATTCAACAGCCTCCAATGGCTCCAGTGCGAATTATGCGGGCGCTCTCTCCGCGTGATGGTCAGAAATGAGGCTCCCTTTGAGGGCCTCTGCGCCGCTGACGTAGCCCAGCGCTGGTCTTACGTAAAAGCGGACATTTGGACGCACGAAAAAGAGTGTCGAAGGAAAGAGGATTCCTGATAGACAACAAGTTCTTGGGGATTGACCAATGATACAGGGCCGCAAACCGGATAGCCGAAAGCGTCAACGGGTCCGCAAGCTCCGCGCACGGGGGCTCGCCATTGCCGACATCGCTCGCAGAACAGGCGTAAGCAAAAAAGGGGTAACTTGGTTGCTCACCGCATCGGGCGGTTCCGCGCTTGTTCCGATTCATTGCTACGAATGCGACGGGGAGATAATCCGACTAGGGGCGAAGCATCGGACGGGACCGGCCCTGTGCCTTGGTTGCTTAGCCAAGTCCGAGAGCCCTCTGTTCCGGACAAGGCTCAGAGCTTACCGCTTGGCGAACAGGTTATCGCAATCGGAGCTTGCCAGGCAAGCTGGATTAGCGCTAAGCGCCGTAGGTGTGTGGGAGCGCGGGGAATGTTCCCCTACATGGGAAGCGGTTGTAAAGTTGGTGAAGGTGTTAGGGCACGGCTTGATAACTCTGCCGCCTTTGTAGAAGTTCCTGGCCTCTTTCCATTTCTTACTTAGGCGGCGGCGCGTCAGTGTGAAGCCTCCATTCCATCATGACATCAGAATCTCGTGCTGCCCGGTTTGCCTTGGCAATCCACACCTTGCCAGTGGTCGTCTCCAAGAGCATGAGGTTGTTCTTTTCAGAGAATTGTTGGTACCGCAACTCTTGAGGCTGATTTGTAGGAGCAGGAGCAGCCTTGGAAAACGGTGTGACGCCCATTAAAACCGCGACCAAGAAGCCACAAAGGCCACTGAGCGGAACCAGCAGAACCTGACGATTTAGCGACATGGATGCCTCCGTTAACAGAGTCTCAGGTACACTCTCAACGGCAACATCGTACCATGTGCCTGGCGAGGGATGGGTTGTTTTCCCCGCAGGCCTTTTCAAAGATGGTTTCGTGCTTAACGGTTTACGGTTCGGGCGCCGACAAGCATGAGCGAAATGCCCATCAGGCCTAAGACGAGGGCTACAAGAATACTCAAAAAAGAAACCCGTCTTGCTGGGGCAAGGCGGGTTTTCCTTGGGAGGCTCGGAGGCGCGAAAGCATTTGTGGGTCACGATCCCGACCGTAAGTGGAAGGGTTTGTCACGATCGGTATCGCGACCCACGTAGATCTATCAATTCCAAAAAAGGTTGCGTTCGAGGATCGAGGGCCGGACAACCGCCTGCGCCTCTCTCAACGCCTGCTCATAAAGCTGACGCTGCCAAACCATAAACGGGCTTTCAAACGGGACCGGACAAACAACCGGCCAAAGGATATACGCCTGGGGAACGTGAGAAATACTCTCACGGTGATTGTCATGGGGAAGCGGATGCGGAAACTTAAATCGCTGCATTGCCGGACCTCGTAGAAACTTTGCCGACCCATTCCTCCATGATTTGGTGGTTCCTCGGCCGTTAACGTTTTCAGTATGTGCAGCTGGGCAGGCTGCTGTACATCACTATTATTATCGTCATACTTTCCATTGTCAAATAGCGACCTTATGGAAAGCCGTGCTAGGAAATCCCCCGGACCGCTCAATTTAACGGTTGCAAAAAGTAGGCTGTTTTGACTATTCTTCTCTACGGGCGGATAGGAAAGCCGCCTGGCGCGACTTTCCCAAGGATCAGGAACCGCCCATCACCTGGGCGAAGCTTAAGGAGGACGCAGATGACTGGCGCGATGATGATGGAGCGTACGGCAATGGGCATGCCCGGCATGGCCGCTCCGGGCATGGCGACCCCCGGCATGGGGGCGCCGACCGGGATGCCGGCCGGCACCAATTTCATGATGGTGCCGCGCTGCACCATCAAGATGGAAAAGGTCAGCGGCGGCATGAAGATTACCTGCAATTGCGACGATGAAATGGCGACCAGCATGGTGCAAAACCTGTGCACGATGCTAGCCGGCGGCATGTGCAGTTGCTGCATGATGATGAACGGCATGATGGTCTGCTGCTGCAACCTGACCATGGGCATGTGCAAGACCGAAATGACCAAAAAGGGCGTGGCCGTCACTTGCATAAGCGGCGACGCCAAGTGCTGCGAGATGATTCAGGCCTGCTGCGAATGCATGAGTACCATGCTGAAGGACGGCTGCACCTGCTGCATGATGATGAACAACACGCCCGTCTGCTGCGGCTGCTGCTAATTGACCATGCCAAGTTCTCCAGCCCACGGAATCGACCGTGGGCTTTTTGTTTTTACCCGAAACCGGCGAGCGGGGGGCGAAAGCCCCCCGTGGCGTTTGCTTATATATCACGGGGGGCTCACGCCCCCCGCTCGCCGGTTCCTTGAACACGAGCAAACTGAGGAAGCGCTCCTACCCAGCCACCCGTCTAGCCCCGGAAACCGGACTCCTGGTAAAATGAGTTCGTATTCATTTACCAGGAATGGCTGCTCATGCTATCGGTTACCGAAGCCCAAGCCCTTATCAATCAGCGCGCCAAGCCGCTTGCGCCTGTGGTGACGGATTTGACCCCGGGTGCCTTGGGTCTCGTCCTTGCCGAGGCGGTTGCCAGCGATCTCGATATGCCGCCTTACGATAAGGCCTTGATGGACGGATATGCCGCCCGGGCCGCGGACCTGTCAAACGGGCAGGCGACCCTCGAGATTGTTGATGAGGTCACCGCGGGGCACACGCCCAAGAGATCCGTCGGCTCCGGGCAGGCGATCCGGATCATGACGGGAGCCCCGATCCCGGAAGGCGCTGATGCCGTCGTCATGATCGAACGGACGCGCCTACTGGAAAATAGCCGTGTGCGCATTGACGATCGTCCCGGTCGGGCGGGTCAAAACGTCTTACCGCGCGGCAAGGAAATGCGCAAGGGCGATACGGTTCTGCACGCCGGCTCACTCCTTCGGCCTCAAGAATTCGGGCTCCTATCGTCCGTCGGGCGGACACGAGCCAAGATCCACCCCCGGCCTGAAGTAGCGATCTTGCCCACGGGCGATGAACTGGTCGAGCCAAGCGAAATGCCCGGGCCTGGACAAATTCGCAACAGCAATGGTCCGATGCTCGCCGCCCAGGTGCAGCGCGCCGGCGGCATTCCGCACTCTGTGGGCATTGGCCGCGACCGCCCCGATCATTTGCGAAGCCTCATCGCAGAAGGTTTACGCCACTCGATGCTGATCCTGTCCGGCGGCGTATCGGCGGGCAAACTCGATCTGGTTCCCGGCATTTTGGAAGAGCTGGGCGTGGGGCCGCACTTCCACAAGGTTGAAATGAAGCCGGGGAAGCCCGTCTTCTTCGGGACGCGGGGCGAGACCCTCGTGTTCGGGTTGCCCGGCAATCCGGTGAGTTCGCTGGTGTGTTTCGAACTGTTTGTCCGCCCGGCGATCCGGCTTCTGGCGGGTCATAAGAATGCCGGCCCTTTGATGGTTCAGGCACGGCTTGCCGACGAGTTCGCGTATCGCACGGATCGGCCGACGTATCATCCGGCCTGGCTGGATTGCGGCCCGGATGGCTGGCAAGTGCGGGCCGTGCCCTGGTTTGGCTCCTCCGATCTGCGCGGCTTGACGCAGGCCAACGCCTTTGTCTTGTTTCCCGCCGGCGATGGGCGCCATCAGGCTGGACAACCATTCGCCGTCCTCAAGGTCGAGGATTAAGTAAGAAGGATTCGACATGACCAGTCCCGCGTCGGGGATCGATCTCTTGCCGCCCACTGCTGACCCTGAGGTCGCGGCTCAGGTCAAGACGAAGACGCCCGCGGTTCCATTTGTTAGACTCTGCCTGCCTGCTCTGGCGACCGGAGGCTTGCTCTGGCTGTGTCACTTTCCCCTGGCCTGGGGCTGGCTGCTAGGATGGGCGGCCCTGGTTCCCTTCCTTAGCCTCGTGAGAACCAATGCAACGGGCTGGCGCGTGTACCTGGCGGCCTGGCTGGGCGGCCTCGCCTTCTTCGTGCCCGTGCTTCAGTGGATGCGGGTCGCTGACCCGCGCATGTATTTCACCTGGATCGGCCTGGGGATTTATTGCGCCCTGTATTTCCCGATCGGATTAGGATTGTTGCGCGTTCTAGATCACCGAACGCGTTTGCCGCTAGTGGCTTCGTTACCTGCCGTGTGGACCGCCCTGGAATTTCTCCGGGCGCATTTCGCTACCGGATTCGGCTGGTATTTCCTCGGACATACGCAGCAGGACTTCTTGGCCATCATCCAGATCAGCGATCTTGCGGGGGCGTATGCGGTCACCTTTCTCGTCGCGGCGGTCAATGCATTGATTTTTGAGTTGCTTTATTGGGGGCTGCCTACCGCTTCCGTCATTTCCTTCTCCCCTCGCCCCTGTACTCAGGGGAGAGGGGTCGGGGGTGAGGGGTTGCGTCTTTGGCTGGGCTGGCCCCCTCACCCCAACCCCTATCCCCCGAGTACAGGGGAGAGAGGCGCCTTGGGTTGTCCGGAAATTGCAGGGACTCCGCATTATGCTCGGCCGAGATGGTCCGCCAAACTTTTGTTGCAAACCGCGGGCATCCTACTATCCGTTGCAGCCGCTTGGGGATACGGGGAGTACCGCCTGGGCGAAAACGAGTTTGCCCAAGGGCCACGCGTTGCTTTGGTTCAGGGCAACGTGGAACAGGGCGTTAAGAATGACACGAGTTCCTCATCCGAGGAAAAGCGCCAAACAGCCGTCGAGTCGGTAAGCGAACACTATAGCCGCCTTATCCGGCTCGCCAAGCCGATGCATCCCGACCTGATCGTCTTGCCCGAAACTAGTTATGCCGAGGATTGGACCGAATTCGACCCGGCATTCCCATTTGAAAAGCTTCCCGTGCAATGGCAGCAATTGTTCGAGAACGACGCGGAAGCAAAGCATGGTTCGAGGCCAATTTGGCAATATTTGGCGCTCCTAAAATGGAATGAGAAGGTTTTGAAGGAGGCCCAGAGCGTCGGAACCAACGTTTTATTTGGCTTGAACACCGGCATTGAAGAGCCGGACAACCGCCGCCATCGTTTTAACTCGGCCGTATTGGTGGGGGGAGCCGGGCAGCCGCTTGGCCGCTATGACAAGATGCACCGCGTTCCCTTTGGCGAATACGTGCCGCTGCGTGATTGGATCCCGGCGATGAACGTGTTCGCTCCCTATAAGAACGATTACAGCGTGCGGTCGGGCGAGGACTTCACGCGATTTCCGCTCGGCGATTATCATTTCGGCGTCGTTATCTGCTTCGAGGTCACCGACGCTGCACTGGCACGCGCCTATGTTCGGCCAGGCGGCGAGCCTCAAGCCGACTTTCTTCTTAATATCTCCAATGACGGCTGGTTCAAAGGGACGAGCGAACATGAGGAGCATTTGGCGATCAGCCGTTTTCGCGCGGTGGAATGCCGGCGAACCTTGGCTCGCGCCGTGAATATGGGAATCTCGGCCGTCATTGATCCCAATGGCCGTGTTCTCCAACCTCAGAGCATTGAAACACTTACGCAACCCGAAACGGGCGAGACGCGAATTTGGAGACTTTCCACGGAAAAAGACCGCATACTTGCGATGCCCCCCCGGCGCTGGGCGGAGTTCAAGAAGATTCCCGGCGTCCTGCTGGCGGAACTCCCCATCGATCACCGGACCAGCCTTTATGCTCAATGGGGCGATTGGCTGCCGTGGACGTGTTGTGGCTTTCTGGCCGGCGCTATTCTTCTAGGTTGGTTTCGACCCTTCCTTCGACCGGCGGGAAGCAAGGAATGACTTTGAGAAATGTCCTTTGGGTTTTCCCTCCTCTCGCTCTTGGCACATTCCCGTTCTGGCGTCGCTCTTGGAAGCATCGCATGACTCGTTATGCCCTGGAATTCGCGTTTTGGTACGCCTTGGTGCTCTTACTTCTTATTCTGTTTGAGAACCGGCTTCTTTTTAAGCCGGCTTCCGCGGCCAGCTGGGTTAGCCCGCCTGCCTCGCTTCATGTGCACGATGTGACTTTCGTCACGCAAGACGGGACACAGATTCACGGCTGGTGGTGCCCTACGGACGACTGGACACCTTCTCAGGGAGCCACGATCTATTGCCACGGCAACATGGGCAACCTCACCCATCACATTCCCGAGGCCGTCGCCTGGCAGGACAATATGCATCAAGCCGTGCTAACCTTCGATTACCCAGGCTACGGTCGCAGCGAAGGCTCGCCAAGCGAAGTCGGCTGTTATGCCGCCGCGGAGGCAGCCTATGACTGGCTTGTGAAGGAACAGCATGTTCAGCCGGAACGGGTTATCTTGCTGGGAGGTTCCCTGGGCGGCGGGGTGATTGCCGATCTTGCCAGTCGGCATCCGCACTATGCCTTGGTGCTGGTTAGCACCTTTACCTCGATCCCCGACGTCGCCCAGAGGATCTATTTTTGGGCCCCGGTGCGCTACTTGGCCCGCAATCGCTTCGCCAGCTTGAGCAAAATCAAGGACTGCAAGGGGCCCATCTTCATCGCCCACGGCACAGCCGACCTACTAATCCCTATCGCGCAAGGGGAGCGTTTGTTTGCGGAAGCCAATGAGCCCAAGCAATTCTTCGCGATGAAAGGCGGCCGGCATAACGAGATCATTTCCCCGGAGTGTTTCATCGCACTCCGCCAATTCTTGCACGATCATCCGCCCGCCAAGTGATCTGGCCCTCGCCTTTTTCCTGTGCTATAGCCGTGTCCTGCGCCCTACAGACCCGGCAAGGAGAGGCTCATGACTCGCCGATTAATCCTCGCTCTGGCGATTGGGATGATCTGTGCATCTTGCCCAGCTTTTGCTCAGGCCGCCCAGTTTCGCTGGCAAACCGGGGAGATCCTACTTTACCGTGTGGAACAAGTGACAATTGCCACCGCCACTTCGGGTGATAACAAGACGGAAACTAAAACCAAGCTCGATCTCACAAAGAGATGGGAAGTAAAAAGCGTTGATAAGGCGGGAGTGGCCACGCTGCACATGTCATTGACCCGGCTGCGCCTGGAGAACACCAGGCCAGACGGCGAGTCACTAAACTTTGATTCCGCGAATCCGGACAAGAGCAACCCTGAAATGGCCAAGGAGCTATCCGGGTATATCGGAAAGGCCTTGGCCATTTTAAGAATTGACAGCCAGGGCCGAGTCGTGGAGGTCAAGGAATCCAAGTTCGGCGCTAGCTCGCGCTTTGAAAACGAGCTGCCCTTCGTCATGGTCTTGCCGGAATCTGGACCGAAGCAGGGACAGAAATGGGAGCGGGCTTACAAGATAACCCTCGAACCACCTCAGGGGACCGGTGAAAAGTTCGACGCGGTCCAGAACTACGCCTGCAAGGGCTTGACCGGCAACCTGGCAACCGTGGCGCTGCAAAGCGAAGTCAAGAACCCACCCGAAAGCGTCTCCGATCAAGAGCCGCTTCTTCAATTCCAGCCGCAAGGCGAGGTTGTTTTCGATATCCGTCTGGGTCGGATGAAAAGTGCTCACCTGGCGATTGACAAGGAACTCAAAGGTCCTCAAGGCACGTCCAGCAGTTACCGCCTGCAAAGTAATTACACCGAGGAATACGCCGGCGACAAATAAACGGATTCCTGTTATTCAGGTCCTTGCTTGCGTTTCGCGCCCAACAGGTCTCTATAGGCGCGAAATGATAAACACAATCTCCTCATCCTGCCAACGCATGGAACGCATGGCCACAATCGTCCGCGACTGGTGTACGAAATGGGCCTGGGCGATCGGCCTGGGAATCGCGATCTTGCTCGGCGCTGGCCTGCGCCTCGTTTGGGTCGATGACATGGAGTACAAGCGCGAGGAAGCCTGGACCTTTGAGCGCACGCAGAATGTCGGCAAATCGGAGTCTTTTCCATGGCTGGGCATGCCCAATAGCGTTGAAGTGCCGCATCCCGGCATGAGCCTGTGGATTTTCTTGGCGTTTGGGAAAATCTTTCCCGTTCACGAGCCGACAGACCTCGGGAGAGCTTGCCAAATCGCCAACGTCGCGGCGATTGTAATCCTGGCGCTCTTTGTCCTGCGCGCGGTACCGAAAGAAGAACGTGAACCGTGGCTCTGGGCGACGGCGTTGGTTTCGCTTAATCCGCTCTCGGTAGTATTGCATCGGAAAATCTGGCCGCCGTCAATTGTGCCCCTCTTCGTCGTTTTCCTGCTGATTTCATGGTGGTATCGCGACCGGCGCTGGGGAGCGGCCGCTTGGGGAGTGGCAGGTGTGCTTCTGTGGCAGGTTCATCCTGCCGGGTTGTTCGTCGCCGCCGGCTTCGCTCTTTGGGCGATGCTCTTCGATCGGCGGCGCGTCTCATGGCTGGGTTGGTTGGGAGGCAGTTGCTTAGGCGCGTTGCCGCTTATGCCTTGGCTTCGTGCGGTTTGGGTAACGATGGGGGACCACTCGCTGAAGGCCCGGCAATGGATCCATGTCTTTGAGCTAAAGTTTTGGACGCGGTGGGCGACGGAGCCGTTCGGGATTAGCGTGCACTATTCGCTAGAAAAGGACTTTTCGGAATTCCTTGGCTATCCCGTCATGTTTGGCCGGCCGACTTACTTTGTCGGCCTCTTGCACATGGTAATCGTGGTCTTGGCGGGCATTATCCTTGTTCGCGGCGCCTGGCGGCTTTGGCTTGAGCGCGGCCGCTGGCTCCCTATGTTCATCGGCCGCGAATCCTCTACAGCGTTCACGCAGAGCGCGTGCCTGTGGGGATTCGGCATTCTCTTCACCGCCTCGTGCCTGCCCATTCATCGCCACTATATGGTGATCACCTTCCCGCTGATGTTTCTGTGGGTAGCCAGGCTGGCAATTCTTCATACCGGCCAATCAGTGGATGCCTTGAAATTGGGACGATCGCTTCTGCTCGTGTTGTGCATTACGCAATTTCTGCTTTCCGCGAATTTCCTTGGATATGTCCACGCCAATCAAAGGTTCATCAGGGGGGATTACGGAACGCCTTATCGCGCTCAGGTCCAGGCGAACATGGTAGCACGGGGCGATTGAGAAACCGGCAAAGTCTGATTGAAACGCAGATTACGCAGAAAACGCAGAGGGCGGGGCGAACGCTTCTTTACCTTATTTCGTTACCCATCTGCGGTAATCTGCGCCATCTGCGTTTTGACTTCCTAAAGTCCACGGCGTTGGCGCCCCGCCGTGGACTTTGGATGATTACTTTCAGACTCCCTTTCCGTAACAAAGTCCAATTCAAACGCGGATTACGCAGAAAACGCAGAGGGCGGGGCGAACGCTTCTTTACCTTATTTCGTTACCCATCTGCGGTAATCCGCGCAATCTGCGTTTTAACTTTATCGCCCTAACATCTCCTTCACCGCGTCGCGCTCTTCTTGCAACTCCTTAAGGGTGGCTTGGAACTTTCCTTGGCCGAATGTGTCGAGTTTCACGCCTTCCACCACGGTCAAGTTTCCCTTGCCGTCGCTGCGGCACGGATAGCTAAAGACCAAACCGGGCAGCACGCCATATTCGCCCCTCGAAATAACAGCCGCGCTGATCCAATCGTTGGCCGGCGTGGGCTGGAGCAAACTTTTCAAATGGTCGATGGCGCCGTTTGCCGCCGATAGCGCCGAACTGGATCCGCGCGCTTTGATGACCGCGGCTCCACGGTTTTGGCACTGCGGAACGAACACGGTTTCGAGCCAAGCCCGGTCCGTGATAACTTCGGTGGCCGGTTTGCCCTTTATTTTCGCGTTGGTGAAATCGGGATACTGCGTGTTGCTGTGATTGCCCCAAATCGTCACTTGGGTCACTTCCTCATTCGCAACTCCGGATTTCTTGGCCAGGGCATTTCGCGCCCGGTTATGGTCGAGGCGCGTCATGGCGGTCCAGCGCTCGGCCGGGATGCCCTTGCCATGATGCGAAGCAATAAGACAGTTTGTGTTACAAGGATTGGCGACGACCAGAATTCGGACATCCTTGGCCGCGGCAGCCGCTAGAGCTTTACCTTGGGGCCCGAAGATTTCTCCATTATTTTTCAGCAAATCTCTCCGTTCCATGCCCTGCTTGCGCGGGAACCCGCCGGCCAGAACCGCCCAGTTGCAGTCCTTGAACGCCTTATTGGGATCGTCCGTGACAACAACATCGTGAAGCGTGGCGAAACTGCAATCCGCCAACTCCATGGCAACACCTTCAAGGCCGGGCAAGGCAGGCGTGATCTCCAGGAGTTGCAGAATAACCTTCTTCTTGGGGCCGAAGATTTCCCCGGAAGCCAGACGCCCCAACATGGCATAGGCAACCTGGCCCGCCGCTCCCGTCACCGCGACGCGAATGATATTTTCCATTGAAAGCTCTCACTATCAGCAGTTTGCAATCAGCCAGAACCGAACCCCCTTCGACTCTCGACCGGAGCCGACCCAAGCAATAAGTTATTCACTAGTGGCACATGCGGCCATCAGCCTTTAGCCGACACCTGATTGCTGATAGCTGATTGTTGATAGCAGATTGGTCTATAGGAGTTCTTCACGATGGCAGTGAAAGTTGGCATTAACGGCTTCGGGCGAATTGGCCGGCTCGTCTTTCGTGCGCTGGTGGAACAAGGCCTGCTCGGCAAAGCGTTTGACGTCGTTGCGGTAAACGATTTGGTTCCAGCCGACAATTTGGCTTACTTATTGAAATATGATTCCACGCAAGGCCGATTTGGCGGAACGGTACACAGTGAAAAGTCCTCCGGCTCCGTTGCCGAGGACGACACCCTTGTCGTCAACGGTTACAAAATCAAGTGTCTTGCCGTCAAGGAAGGCCCTGCCTCTTTGCCGTGGAAGCAGCTAGGCGTGGAATATGTGATCGAGTCCACGGGCCTCTTTACTGAAGCCGAGAAAGCCAGAGGACATATCGCCGCCGGCGCCCGCAAGGTCATGATCTCGGCGCCGGCGAAGGGCGAGGACATCACGGTGGTCATGGGAGTCAATCAGGAAAAATATGACCCGGCCAAGCACCAGGTCATTTCAAATGCCAGTTGCACAACCAATTGTTTGGCACCGATTGTCCATGTCCTACTCAAGGAAGGCTTCGGCATCGACGAAGGGTTGATGACGACAATCCACAGCTACACGGCCACACAAAAAACCGTGGATGGCCCATCCAAGAAGGACTGGAAGGGTGGCCGAGCGGCAGCCGTCAACATCATTCCCTCCACTACCGGGGCCGCCAAGGCCGTGGGACTGGCCATTCCCGAGGTGAAGGGCAAGCTCACCGGCATGTCCTTACGTGTGCCGACGCCGACCGTCTCGGTGGTCGATCTGACCGTCCGCACGGTGAAGGAAACCAGCTACAAGGAAATCTGTGCAGCCCTGAAACGAGCCAGTGAGACCTACTTGAAGGGCATTCTTGCCTACACCAGTGATGAAGTGGTGTCCTCGGATTTCATCCATGACGCCAGTTCTAGTATTTTTGACGCCGGCTCCGGCATCGAGTTGAATAGCCGCTTCTTCAAGCTTATTAGCTGGTATGACAACGAATGGGGATATTCCAACCGCTGCGTCGATCTCCTGCGTTACATGGTAAGCAAGGACAAGTAAGTAGCCTGAGTTTAGCGGCGAGCCTCCGGCGAGCGCGTAGAGCTACGCGCTCGCCGGAGGCTCGCCGCTAAACGATTGAACTAGAACATCATGGCAAAAATAACCCTTAACGATTTGACTGATTTGCGCGGCAAGCGCGTTTTGATTCGCGTGGACTTTAATGTGCCTCAAGATGCTCAGGGCAACATTACCAATGATCGCCGCATTCGCGCCGCCTTGCCAACCATTTGTACTGTTCTCGACGCAGGGGCCAGCGCGATTGTCATGAGCCATCTGGGCCGGCCCAAGGGCGACCCCAAAAAGGATGCGGTCTTTCGCATGGATCGCGTTGGCGAGCGCTTGCGGGAGCTCCTTGGCAAGCCGGTTCACAAAGTGGACGAGGTCATCGGAGCGAAGGTGGCCGCGGCTGCCGCGGCGCTAAAACCGGGAGAAGTCTTGCTCCTGGAGAACCTGCGTTTTCATCCCAGCGAGCAAGGCGGCGACCAAGTTTTTGCAGCCCAGATCGCGAACTTGGGCGACGTTTATGTCAATGACGCTTTTGGAACTTGCCATCGCGACGACGCCTCGATGCTGGCCGTGCCCGCCGCGATGGCCGGCAAGCCCCGCGTCGTCGGCCATCTGGTCGCCAAGGAACTCGACATTCTCGACAAGCTCCTGTCTGCGCCGGCTCGTCCCGTGGTCTCCATCCTGGGCGGCGGCAAAGTTTCGGACAAAATTGGCTTCATCAAGAGCTTGCTGAAGCGCGTTGATAAGGTGCTAATCGGCGGGGCGATGTCTTATACGTTCATGAAAGCTCAAGGCAGGGGAGTCGGGGGATCCCGTTTCGAGGCCGACAAGCTAAACGTGGCCGGCGAGCTTCTGAACTTGGCCGAAGGGAAGATCATCCTGCCGACCGATCACCTCATCGTGGACAAGATTGACAACTTTGCGAGCGCCCGTGCCGTCGAAGGCGACATTCCGGACGGCTGGATCGGCGTCGACATTGGGCCCAAAACGATTGCGCTCTATCGCCAAGAAATTGGCAAAGCGGCGACGGTCGTGTGGAATGGCCCGGTCGGCAAGTTCGAGGATAAGCCATTTAGCAAAGGGACCCGCGCCGTTGCGGAGGCTCTGGCTGCCTCGAAGGGCATTACCATCGTTGGCGGCGGCGAGACAGCCGAGGCGGTGGAGGAATTTGGCCTGGCTGAAAAAATGTCGCATGTCTCAACCGGCGGTGGAGCGTTTCTCGAATATGTCGAAAGGACGCCGTTTGCGGCCTTGGACCAAATTGATGACCGATAATCTCCGGCCATTGGCGATTGCGGGCCAATAAATGGATCCCATATACCTGGACAACAACGCCACGACGCCCGTCGATCCCGCCGTAAGCGAAGTGATCTACCGGCATCTCAAAGAGACCTTCGGCAATCCCTCAAGCACGCACGTCTACGGCAAAAGGGCTCACGACGTTGTGGAGCAGGCGCGCCGGCAAGTGGCCGACCTGCTGGGCGCCAAGCCCGATGAGATCGTCTTTACGAGCGGCGGCACCGAGGCCAGCAATCATGCCCTCAAGGGACTCGTTTTCGCAAAACTCCGCGGCTGGTTCGGGCGCTGGGCGAAGGACGCCCATATCATCATCAGTTCGGTCGAACATCCCGCGACGGTGCAACCGTGCGAATTCCTCAAACGTCTGGGCTGCAAAATCACCGTCATCCCCGTGGACCGGCAAGGGCTCGTTGATCCCGATGACGTGCGCAAGGCAATCACGCGAAAGACGACGCTGGTCAGCATCATGCACGCCAACAATGAAGTGGGCACGATCCAACCCATTCGCGCCATTGCCGACATCGCCCATGCGCATGGCGTTCCAATCCACACCGATGCCGCCCAATCGCTCGGTAAAGTGCCCGTCAACGTTGATGAACTGGGCATCGACCTTCTATCGTTAGCCGGGCATAAGCTCTATGCCCCGAAGGGTGTCGGCGCCCTTTACGTCCGCCAAGGCGTCAAGTTAGAGTCCTTCCTGCATGGCGCCGGACACGAAAGCGGCCGTCGAGCCGGAACAGAAAACTCGCCCTATGTCGCGGGGCTAGCCCAGGCTTGCCAACTCGCAAAAGACGGGCTGCCGCAGGCGGCGGAGCGCCTGGAGCGGTTGCGCGATTGCCTTCACGAGCGCTTGCGCGCCGGCCTGGGTGAAAAGATTGTCCTTAACGGTCACACCACGCGGCGATTGCCCAACACGTTGAATCTGAGTTTTGTCGATCACATCGGTGCGGAGTTGCTCCAGGCCGTGCCGGAAATCGCGGTCTCCACAGGATCGGCCTGCCATGAAGGGCAGATCCAGCAGTCCCCGGTGCTTTGCGCGATGGGAGTCCCACCCGAGATCGGCAAAGGAGCGGTGCGTTTGAGCGTGGGGCGCTTCACGACGGAAGACGAAATCGACCGGGCGGCCGACCTATTGATTCCGCGGGCAAACAAATCCGGCAAAGCGAGCGGGGGGCGATAGCCCCCCGTGGCGGCGAGCGGGGGGACTTTTGCCAGCCGCTCGCCGCCACGGGGGGCTATCGCCCCCCGCTCGCCAATCTTTTACCCGCATTGAGCTCGCCATCTCAACCAGTGATCCGCCAAGACAATAGCCACCATCGCTTCGCCCATCGGCACAAAGCGCGGCAGCAAGCAGGGATCATGGCGGCCGCGGGTTGCAATCTCCGTCGGTTCGCCGGATCGCGTGACCGTGGCTTGCGGCCTGGGCAGGCTGCTGGTCGGCTTGATGGCGACACGGCAAACAATCGGGGCGCCGCTGCTGATGCCGCCCAGCATGCCGCCGTGACGATTGCTTTCAGTGCCAATTCCTCCATCGGGCTTGCGGACGAACGGATCATTATTATCGCTGCCGCGCGCGGTGGCGACCGCGAAACCGGCGCCATATTCAAACGCCATCACCGCCGGAAGGGACAGCAACGCTTTGGCCAGGTCGGCCTTGAGCTTATCAAAGACTGGTTCACCCAAGCCGGCTGGGACTCCCGTGGCCACCAGTTCACAAATGCCGCCAACGGAATCTTGATCCTTGCGCACTTCTTCAATCAACGCGATCATGCGCTCGGCCACGACTGGATCGGGGCAACGCACGGGATTGGCTTCCACTTGATCTAGCGTGACTTGGCCCGGATCAGCGATATTTGCCTGAACGTTGCCGACTTGCTTCACATAGCCCAGAACGGACATGCCCTCTCTAGCCAGCAGCTTCTTGGCGATCGCCCCCGCGGCCACCCGGCAAACCGTTTCGCGGGCGCTCGATCTTCCGCCGCCGCGATAATCCCGAAATCCGTATTTGGCATCAAACGTATAGTCGGCGTGGCCGGGACGGTATTTGTCCTTAATATCGCTGTAATCTTGGCTGCGTTGATCCGTATTGTGAAAAAGAATGCCAATGGAAGTGCCATCGGTCTTGCCTTCAAAGACGCCGGACCAAATTTCGGGGACGTCCTCTTCCTGGCGCTGCGTCACAATCTTGGATTGACCTGGACGGCGGCGGCGCAAGTCCGGCATTAGGTCCTCGACGCTCAGCGGCAGGCCGGGCGGACAGCCGTCGATAATGGCAAGATATCCGGGACCGTGACTGACGCCGGCCGTTGTGACGCAAAAGCGCTCGCCGAAGGAGTTTCCTGGCATGAGAATCATTATAACAAGAGAAAATCTCAGGAGGTCTTGTCATGCGGTCGGGTTTTGCTTCCCTCTTGATCGTAGCCTGCATAGTCGGAATTCCTTTTCCAATCCCGGCAGCCGATGCCGATATGCGCTATCGAATCCAAAGGGATCTGAAGGCCTATCCCCAGTCCTCCGCGAAGGAAACATTGAGTTCCCTAATTAAGGCAGTTGAAGCCAAGAACGTCAGTTATGTCCTGGCACACCTGGCGGATCCCGACTGGGTGGACGCACGGGTCAAGGACTATGGCGACAAATTCGACGTCCTCCTCAAGGAGAGCACTGGAAAACTGGTCGACGATCCGGGGACGCTTAAACTTCTGCAGCGGTTCGATAAGGAGGGAGAATGGGAAACCGAAGAAAGCCGTGCCCAGGTGAAGCTGAAGGAAGTAACAGAAAGGTCCATTTACTTCCGCAAGATCGGCGACCGCTGGTTCATGGAAAACCATTACAAGCCGGGAAAGAATAAGTAGGCGGGGTGAGTGGGAAGTAGAGAGTGGAGCTGTCCCCTCTCCCCTGTACTCGGGGGAGAGGGGTCGGGGGTGAGGGGGTTAGAGTCCCTCGCGAAAATGCGACGCTCGTGCGCCGACCCTGTCCCCCTCACCCCCGACCCCTCTCCCCCGAGTACAGGGGAGAGGGGAGAGACTGTGGTCTGCTTGAACTTTGAGGCTGGAAAGGGGGAATCCTTATGATTGATCTTCGTAGCGATACGGTAACGAAGCCTACACCGGGAATGCGGGCGGCGATGGCGCAGGCGCCGGTCGGGGACGATGTCTTTCATGAAGACCCCACTGTCAATCGCTTGGAGGAAAGAGTAGCCGCGCTGCTGGGCAAGGAAGCGGCCGTCTACGTGCCCTCAGGGACGATGTCCAATCAGATTTGCGTGAAAGCTCATACCCAACCGGGCGACGAGTTGCTTTGCGAGGCGTATTGCCACATCTACAACTATGAGGCCGGCGGCCCGGCCGTGCTCAGCGGCGTCACGTGCCGCACCATCGAGGGCGACTGCGGCGTTCTCGATGTGAGCCAGCTTGAGGATAAGATTCGCGGCAATAATGACCATCTCGTGCGGACGCGCCTGGTTTGCCTGGAAAATACGCACAATCGTTGCGGCGGGCGCGTTTATCCCCTGGAGAAAATCCAAGCGATTAGCTCCTGGGCACACAGTCATGGCTTGGTTCTGCATTTGGACGGAGCGCGACTTTGGAATGCCATCGTCGCTTCCGGCATATCGGCCAAGGAGTGGAGTAAGCCGGCCGACAGCGTCTCGGTGTGCTTTAGCAAAGGCCTGGGGGCGCCGATCGGGTCGGCCTTCGCCGGCTCGAACGAGTTTGTGGCAAGAGCGCGGCGCGTCAGGAAACTGTTGGGAGGCGGAATGCGCCAAGCGGGGATCGCCGCCGCCGGATGCTTATACGCTATCGATAATCACATTGAGCGGTTGGCCGACGATCACCGCTATGCCAAGGTGATTGCTCAAGCTGTCGCCGACACCCCCGGACTTAGGCTCAATCCGCCCGAAGTGGAAACCAACCTGGTTTGGTTTGAAGTCGATCCCGAACTTGGTTCGATCGCTGATGTCGTAAATGCCCTAAAGCAACGCGGCGTACTGGTCATGTCGCCTGGCGGTTCGGGCATGGTTCGCGCCTGTACGCACCTTGATGTGTCGGCCGCACAAGCCGAACAGGCAGCGGATATCATTCGCAACACTTTGTCCCGACTTACGTCTGTCAGGTAAAGTTGTGCAAGGCGAGCGGTGGGCTTTAAGCCCGCCGTGGCAGTCCTCCGGAACAAACCCAAAGGCTCTCATGCCTTGTCAAGTTTTTACTGGACATCTATACTTCATCGGATTCGGCGATACGTCCCGCGTATCCTGATTCGCGTTTGTCCGGCGGAGAGAAAGAATGGCCTCGGATTACCCGCCCTGGAGCTTGACTATTCCCAGTGACCTTCGCCTCATCGCCCTTGCCCGCTATTTTGTTGAATCGTTTTGTCATTTTGCGGGATTTGATCGTCATTCCACGGAAGCCGTCGTCTTGGCAACGCATGAGGCGATCAACAACGTCATTCGCCACGCCCATCATGGACAGGTCAGCGCGCGGCTCCAGATTGAATGCCAAACCGTACCGGAGGGCCTGGAGATCCAGTTGCTTGACGAGGGAGAACCGTTCGATGTCAGCACGGTGCCCCATCTGAATCCCGGCGAATTGCGCATCGGCGGCCGGGGCGTCTTTCTGATGCGCACGCTCATGGACGAACTGAGTTGCGAGCCGCGCGGCGAGCGGGGCAATGCCTTGCGAATGGTCAAGCGCTGCCAGCGGAATGCCGCCGCGCGTGCCGAATACTGATTGCTCACAAAACCAAGGAACCATTCGATCCGCTCTTCAATTTTTCTCCGTGCAGCCTGATTCGTGGGGATAGCGAGCCTGTTCGGCGTTCTCGCCTTCATCCTAGCGCCGGGCATCCTGCGCCCAATTCATTTGTTAGGATGGGCAAAAGAGATAACCCTGAATCGGGTCTTGGAATTGCCTAAATGTTGCGCGTTGCCGCGACGATACTGAGATTAGCAGGCGGGAAGTGTGCAAATAAACAGGTACCTTCCCATGGATAGCTTGCCTCCCGTCGGCTGGACGCCGGCGTGGCCAGGCGTCAGGAAAGTTCCCTTAAGTCAGCGGAATCGTTGGAACCCATCATGATTGAGGTCGCGCATTCCTATCTGAGCGGCCTCCGGGTTGATTCCGCCCATCACCATTCTTTACAATTGGCCCCAGCCGCGACGGCCCTTCTTTTGCCCGTCGCGCGCCGGCCGCGGAGTTGACTTATGTACTGTCACGTTCCCGAGGGCATGGACGGTCCCGTCTCAGCAAGTCGTGGAGGCTGGATGCATTCGTACTCTCGCAGGCAACCGGGTGACCACCCAGCGCCAAGCGACCCGGTCCCCTCTCGCCCCAAGTCGATTCGCACCGACCTGGTCGAGCGCGTGCGCAAGGAGATCGCTTCAGGGACATACGACACCCCGGAAAAAATGGACATGGCGCTCGAACGCCTCTTTCAGCGCGTGCTCGATTCGTAGCGATTTCGCAATAACGACGCCGTGTTTGCACGTCCGATTTTCGTTCCTTGTATGTAGCTAATCCCGTTGCAAGTCTATAGAATTTATCAAGAATGATTCTTGATTGGGAAGCCGCGCATTCTTCCAACTAGGTGGCTTTGGTTTTTTGTTTGTAGTCGCGCCTGAATGCTCGGCCGGTGACCTCCCAAAGAGCATGGTGGGACTTGCAAGCGTAGGGTGGGACGGGAAGGCGTAGGGTGGGACGAGTCTTCGAGTCCCACCACAGGCACTACGCCAGTCCCACCCTACGGCAACATCGGCTTGCCTTGGATAGCCGCTCAAGGAGACTTGATCCGTGGAATTGCCAGCGGTTGAAGTATCGCAGAGTCCGGAAGCCAAGTTCCGGGAGTACCTCGCGAGCCGGGCCAAGCCGCAGCGGTATACGGACCAGCAGCGCGACATGGTGAACTTCATCTTCGCGCAGCACAACCATTTCGATGCCGACCAACTCATCGATGACATGAAGCAAGCCGGCTTCCGCGTCAGCCGGGCGACGGTTTACCGTACGCTGGCCAAGCTCGTCGACGCCGGGCTGCTGCGCCGCCTGGAGATGGGTCCGCGCATGTTCTATGAACATGACTACGGCTACCCGGCCCACGAGCACCTCTACTGCGGCAAATGCGGCCGAGTCATTGAGTTTCAAAACGCCATGATCGAAGCCGTGCTGGGTGAAGTTTGCCGCCAGCACAACTTCCAGATCAGCAGCCACACCTTTCTCGTGCGCGGCACCTGCGCCGAATGCAACCGCGCCCGCGTAATGAAACGGCGCTTGGATCTTGTCTGACGAAATGGCCACAAAAAACACAAAAAGACACAAAAAAAGAGTTAACCGGGGTCAGTAAACAAAACGGGAGAAGAAGCAATCGACGTGCTTCTTCTCCCTTTATCTTTTTTGTGTCTTTTTGTGTTTTTTGTGGCAATCCTTCCTACAGTTTCTCCGGCACTTCGAATCCTTTCCGATATTCCCGCGACAGCAGCGCATCGGCTGCCTTGTTATCCACGAAGGATTCGGTCTTCGTGTTGATAGTCAGTTTCGGCCCAAGCCGGTATTTGGCTTCATCGAGCGCAATCGCGTTGTCTTTCAAGTGTTCTTCCATGCGACCAAGCGATTCGCCGGCATCCTTGTCGTCGCCGAAGGCCTTGGTCTTCTTGTTGAAGGGAACTTCGGCGCCGAGGCGGTAGCTGATGTTGCCCAAGTGGCAGAGGGCGCTGGAAAGATGGCCCTCGAGGATGTCGGCGTTCAAATCGTCTTTCTTGCCGCTGCGCACGGCCTTGATGAAGTTGGCGAAGTGGTCGGCGCCGCCGCCGAATTTCTGGATGACTTCTCCCTTAGGCGTGTAAGCGACGGCCGAATCGTAACCGGGACAGACCATATAGCCTTCGCTGCCATAGAAAATGTTGCCTACGCCGGTATCGAGAAGCTTCGTGCTTGGCAAGCCGCGGACTTCAAAAATCAACTCGCAGTCGCCGTAATCGAAAACGCAGATTTGCGTGTTGGCGGTCTCTCCGTCGTCTACGTAACCGAACCGGCCGCCGAGGCTCTGTACGGACTTGGCCAGCTCGTTCTTGTTGAGTCCCCAGCGGGCGACGTCCATTTGATGGATGCCTTGGTTGCCCAGGTCGCCGTTGCCGTAGTCCCAGGTCCAGTGCCAGTCATAGTGAAGGTGTTGGCGCATGAGGGGCTTGTTTGGCGCGGGACCGCACCAGAGGTCGTAGTTGACCGTGGAAGGTATCGGCTGCGGGCCTTTCACCTTGCCGATGCTGCCGCGCAGCTTGTAGCAGAGGCCGCGGGCCACGCTGATCTTGCCGAGTTTGCCATCGTGAAGAAAAGCCATTGCCTGGCGCGTTCCCGGCATGGATCGGCACTGGGTCCCGGTTTGGCAGATCTTGTTGTACTTGCGAGCGGTCTCCACCACGCGCCTGCCCTCGGTCACATTGTGGCTGACCGGCTTCTCGACATAAACATGCTTGCCCGCCTGGAGTGCCCAGATGGCGGCCAGCGAATGCCAGTGATTGGGAGTCGCGATGCTGATAATGTCGATATTCTTGTCATCGAGCACCTTGCGGATATCCTGCTCGAATTTGGGCGCTTCGCCCCGAGCTTTTTCGACCGCCTTCATGGCCGGGCCGACGACGGCCGAGTCAGCGTCGCAAATCGTGGCAATGATGCAGCTATTGTGATTATTGAAACCTTGGACATGGCTCATACCGCGGCCGTGGACGCCGATGACGGCCACGCGCAAAGGGTCGCTCGCTTCCGATTTGCTTTCTGTCTTTACGCTTTTTTCAGACGCACGAAGACCGCTGGTAAGCGCACGAGCGCTGGCCAGCGCGGCGGCGACGGCTGCCGAGTCTTTCAAGAATTCACGCCGATTGACGAATCGCATGGACGCATTCCCCCCCTGAATAACGGTTGGCAAGCAAGTTTTGGAGAGACAACCTTTGCCCACTTTAGCAGGGTGCAGCGGCCTGGGTCAAATACTTACTTCGTGGCCGTCTCGATTTTTGGAGCATTGGGGACGGCCTAACGGCTTGCACCTGCGAAGATTTGGCATGACAAAGATCAACGTCATTGGCTGTCTTTGATTGTCGTTGGTGACGCAGGTGTTTGACCATCGCGGACCTTGGCTGGCTCGCCGGCAAAGTGGCGAAGTGGCGAACTCGCTTTGCGAGAGGATTGCAAGTCATTTGAGCGTAGTGGTTTCCAGCGCAGAAAGCAGTTCGCCACTTTCTCAAAAAAGTGGCGAACTCGCTTTTTGCCAGGGAACCAAGCAACAGCAGCCAGCCTTACTGACCGCCGGTTTGATTTTCAATAAGCATGTTGCGCTTACCGCTTTTGTCCCCTCTCCCCCGGCCAGTTCCTTTTAGCGATAGGCTCAGGGTGATGAAGGTGGGAGGAAAGGGGACAGTTTCTGAACGATGTTTGGCATGGTTCAAGCGGAGGTTACACCGTGGGGCAGGTTTGCAACCTGCCCGGGTGGGGCAGGTTTGCAACCTGCCGGGCAAGGAATCGCCCGGCAGGTTGCAAACCTGCCCCACGCTGCCTGTTACCTCAACACCACAGTTCTTGAACCATGCCCGATTTTTTTCCACCGGAACACCGGCTGCACACCCAAGAGGTTGGAAAAACAAGCAAAACGCTTGCTGGATCTCTTTCAGGTCGTTTACAATCTTTTCAGGCCCGCCGAGCAGACTTTCCGAGTCGCTGCCTCCTACCCTTCTCGGAACCTTGCCGTCTGGGGATGTTTCTAAAGGAAAAGGAAATAGCCCTCTCCTCCATAAAACCCGTGACAAGGAATCGGTTGAATCAGATTTAACTCTGAGAGGAAACCCGTATGTCCACGAACGCTGCCCTGCCCTCCTCCCTGCAAAGCAAACTCGATTCTCTTGCCAGGTACATTCGCGGCCTGCGGGCGCTACGCGGCGTTTGTTGGCTATTGTTGCTGCTCTCGCTTGTGGCGGGTGGGGCTGTCTTGGCGGACGCCTGGCTCGAACTGCCGTCCGTAGTGCGAGCCACGCTTTTTTCGGGTTGGCTGGCACTGGGTCTCGGCGCCGCTATGCTCGGCCTTGTCCTTCCGCTCCTTCGGCGTCTGGAAACCGATGCCCTGGCGGCGATGATCGAGGACCGGTATCCCGAGTTGCTCGAACGATTAACATCAACCGTCGAACTCACTGGGCCGGTTGACGTCCATCATGGGTCTTCCCGCTTTATCAATTTCCTCGTCAAGGAGACCGAAAGGCAAACCAGCCCTCTCGATTTCTTGCAAGCAGTGCCGAACCGGAGGACGGGAAGGCTAGCCCTGGCGGCGCTCCTAGCCGTTTGTGCCCTGACGGCTCCCGCCGTCATTTGGCCCGAGCGAGCGAGCGAGTTGGCAGGCCGCTTCCTTATGCCTTGGCGGGATCCGGCCGCCGCTCCTACTTTTGCTCTTGAGGTTGTTCCCGGCGATACGTTCGTGGGGCGCGGCCAACCGTTGAATATCGCGGTCGATGTCCAGGCGGAAAACGAGACTGTGGAGCGACCGCGTTCGTGCCGCTTCGTCTTTGTCAAGAATGGTGAAAAGAAATCGTTGCGGATGGAAGCCGAGCGCTCCGATCGGTTTTCTCTCAAGGTTCCCCGTGATTTCATTGTCAATGATTTTGACTATTTCGTCGAGGCCGGGTCGGTTGTCAGTCCAACCTATCACGTTGAGGTCATTGAACCGGTCGCCATGGCTGCCGATAGCCCGACGCTTAAGGCAACGCCTCCCGCTTATGCCCAGGCGACCATCGAACCTCAAACGCAACTGGGCCTTGTCGACCTTACCGTCCTACAACACAGCGATGTGGTCTTCGATTGCCAATTCACACGCCCGGCCGTGGCCGCCTACCTGGAGTGGACGCCCGAAAGCGGCTCCAAGCAATCCATGCCATTGCAACTTTCAGAAGATAGGGGCAAAGGGCAGGCAGCGCTGCCCGTCCGGTCGAATGGTTCCTATCGCCTCGTTCTGGAAGCGGAACATGGCATCCGTACCGATTTGCCGCTTCACCGGATTGAGGCCAAGCTCGACCTGCCGCCCGTGTTTGACAAAGTGTCGGGCAACAACGAACTCAAGATGGTGCGGGCTTACGAGCCGATCCCGGTGGAAATGACACTGTTGGATGACGTGGGCGTCGATTCGGCCTTCATTGAGTTTACGGTCAACGGCCGTCCCGCGCAGAGCGAGCCTATCGGGGTGAATGGTAAAGGAACCCGCGAGGCATCCGGGCGACACCTGCTGTCCTTGGCGAACAAGGTTCAGGAAGGTGACGAGGTCAAATACCGTCTCAAAGCGGTCGATAATCGCCGTGTGCCCGAAGTCAAGGTGGAGCCCAATGTCACTTATTATCCCGAAAAGGGCTGGCGCATCCTGAAAATCGCTCGCCAGGCGGACCCGCTCTTTCAGCAGGAAATCGAAGCGCAGCGCGACGCCATCAACAAAAAATTGGAAGCCATCAAGGAGAATCTGAAAAAGGAAGAGCGCTCGGTATATAAACTGAGGCAAGAATCCAAAGATCAAACCGCCCTCCGGCCCGACCAGAGTAAGGATCTTCAGGAGGCGAGTCGCGATAACCGAGCCATCGAGGATGCCTTACGCGAGTTGAGCCAGGAGACGGGGGAAACAAAGGGGCTCGAACAGCTTGCCGACCTCGCTCAAAAAATTGCCGACAAGGAAATGCGCCAGAGCGCGGACGCTCTGCGCGATGCGGCCAAGGAAACCAAAGAAGAGCGCCGCGATAGTAAGTTCGAAAAGTCGGAGCAACAACTAAACTCCGCGCTTCAAAAACTGGAGGCCCTGAAAGAAACGAACGAGCGCCTTGCCCAGCAACGGTTGGATCAGAAAAAGCTGGAAATGGCCGCCGAGCGCGAACGGCAACTGGCCGAGAAGGCGGCTGAATTGGCCAAAAAGCAAGACGCCGATCCGGCCAAGGGCGAACAAATCAAACGCGAGCAAAAAGAAGTGGCCGAGGAGGTCAAGCAACTTGCTGAAAAGAGCGAGGCCTTGCGTAACGCCCTCGATGCCGCCAGAGCGGAGCAAAGCAAGCAACTGTCCGACAAGGCGCGTGAATTGGCCAAGGCGGAACGCGACCTCGATCAGGCGATTCGTGATCGGGAAAAGGAACAACTTAAGGGCAAGCTTGATGATTTGGCTAGTAAGCAAGAAAAGCTGGCGGAGAAAGCCGAGCGTCTGGCTCTGGAGAGCAAAAAGACCATCGAAAAACCCCAGTCTAAACCATTTCAACCCGACGAGGCGAAGAAGGCCACGCAATCCTTGAAGGAGGATGAACCAGCCGAGGCCATAAAGCATCAGGATCGGTCGGCGAAGGATCTCGATAAACTTGCCTCTGACCTCGAAAAAGCGATGAACGAGGCTCGCGCATCGAAGGAGGTTGCCAAGCAACTCGCTCAACAGCAGAAGGAACTCTTAAGCAAAACGGAGGAAAAGCAAGCCAAGAAGGATCCCAAGGCCTTGCCCGCCCTTGAACAGGAACAAAGGGCTTTGGAGAAAGCCGTCAAGGAGATGCCCGTTCCGAGCAATAATCAAGATGCTCAGCAATTCCACAAAAGAGCTCGGGAGAAAGCGGAATCGGCTGCCGATCAATTGAAGAATAAAGACGAAGCCAAGGCCCGCGATCAAATGGAACAGGCTCGCCAAGCCTTGGAGAAGCTTGCCGAACATCTGCCGCAGAAATCAGCGATGGCCAAGGCTAAGGATGATCCCAAGGCACAACCCGGGGCTGCCGAAAAGGAACAGCGGGGCCAGGCTCAGCAGTTGGCCAAGGAGCAACGGGAATTGCGTGAAGCCGTGGCCAAGACTGCCGCCGAGGCAACTAAGGCGGACAGCAAGCCGATGGACAACCCTCTGGGCGAACTTGCCAAGCAGCAAAAAGATATCGCGCAAAAGGCCGGAGAATTGGCCAAGGGAGTCGAAAAAGAACAGGGTATCAAGGCGAATCCAACCCAGCAGGCCCAGAAAGCTTCCCAATCCGCCAAGAAGGCCTCGAATCAAATGCAAGCCGGCGTGCCACAAAAGGCCCGGGAAGCCGGCCAACAGACCGCGCAAGAATTACATCAGTTGGCTCAACTATTAGAACAAACTCCGGCCAATCCCGATCCCAACGCGCCGGACACGGCTAAGCAAGCCCGCCAGCTTGCCAAACAACAAGAGGATGTTAATCGGCGCATGGAACCTTTGGGCAATAACAAGGCCGCTCAGCAGGCTCAACAACAAACTCGACAGCAGGATTTGAAAGAGCAAACTGGGGACCTGACGAGGAAGCTTCAAGAGTTGGCCCAGCAAATGAACCGGTCGCAGCAGGCCAAGGAAAACGCCCAACAGGCCGCCGGTTCGGCACAGAAGGGTCAGGACTCGATGCAACAGGCTCAAAACCAGGGACAACAGGGCCAAATGGAGCCTGCGAGGGAGTCTCGTCAACAGGCCGCCCAAGCTCTCGACAAGACTGCTCAACAAGCCAGTCAAGCGGCTCAGCGAATGGAGGCGAGCCAAACCGCTCAACAACGGTCGCCAGCCAGCCAGCAGGCGGGCCAATCCTTGCAGCAAGCCCAAAACCAGATGAATCAGGCGCAGGGCCAGCTCGGCAAAGGCGAAAGTCAGCAAGCGAAAAGTTCAATGCAGCAAGCGGCCCAAAACCTCCAGCAAGCCGCCCAGCAATTGGCTAAACAGCAGCAGCAACAGCAGCACCAAGAAGGCAAGCCGGAAGGCGGAGCTGACCCGGCGAAAACGGCTTCCAACGCAACAGGTCAGGTTGATCAGGCCCTGCTTCCCCCGGATATGAAGAAATATGCCGGCAAACGCTGGGGTGAGCTGCCCGGTGAATTGCGCACCCAGATTATTCAGGACATGAAAGCCAAGTACGGCGATAGCCACGCTCGGATGATCAAGCTTTATTTTGAGCAGGTGGGCGAGCAGAAGAAGTAACCAGTAGGGTGTAAGTAGTAGGCAGTTATTAGTTGCAGTGGTCACTCTTGGGTGTTGCCATGAATAGGGCGCTGGTGGGAATTGTTCTGGTGTTCTCTTCGGTGGCATTCGTGCCGGCGGCCGAGGAGACGGAGAAATCGGAAGGTGTTGATAAGGCGATTGACAAAGCGCTTGAGTATCTAAGTAACCATCAAAACGATGATGGCTCCTGGAACTCCGCCCAGGGGCCAAAGAATGCCGCGATTACAGGGTTGTCAGTGATGGCATTTCTATCGGCCGGACACGTCCCGGGCGAAGGAAAGTACGGGGACTCAATCAAAAAGGGCGTGGAATGGGTACTCAAGCAACAGCAAACCAATGGGTTGATTGCCACGCAGCGTCACTATGAAATGTACCAGCATGGGATTTGCACCTTAATGTTGGCCGAGGTGGCAGGGATGACCGACGGCAAGCTCGGCGAAGAGATCCGCACGAAGTTGGCTAAAGCAGTCGAAATAATTCTCAAGGCACAACGGCCGCAAAACCAGGGCGAGGCCCGAGGCGGCTGGCGCTATTTGGTCGAACACGTTCGCGGCAGCGACATCAGCGTCACCGGCTGGCAGATCATGGCGTTGCGGGCGGCCAAGAACCTGGGCTGCGATGTGCCCCCGGAGGCTATTGAGAGAGCCGTTGCCTACATTAAACGCAGCCAGGATCCCAATTCCGGCGCCTTTCGTTATGCCGTACATGAAGGGAGCCGGACTACCATCGCCTGCACGGGGACCAGCATCCTCGCGCTGGAACTCTGCGGCAAAGAGATGCATCGGTCCGAGGAATTGCTGCGGGCGGGCGGTTATCTTCTCAAGCACAACCCACCCTGGGGCTATGAACAGATTTCTTATTCCATGTACTACTGCTCGCAGGCCTGCTTCCAGCTAGGCGGCAATTACTGGAATCATTTCAAACCACTCATGCACAAACACCTCCTTGGCGCTCAAGAAAGCAGCGGCGCGTGGAAAGGCGATCAAGCGGAAGAACGCAGCTTCGGCCGTCATTACAGCACTTCCATGGCCGTACTGGCTTTGACGGTCGAATATCGGTTCCTACCCATTTACCAACGAAGCGAGGAAGCCGACGAGAAGGCGAAGCCTTGAATCAGAATTATTGAGCCCGGAAATGAGCCTGAAGCGCCAGCCGCTTCGAGCTCATTTCCAATTGATCGTTCTTCCTATTCCGCTTTATCCGCCGCCTTGGGCTTGTCCTTGTTTTTGTTGACGTCCTTGTCTTTATCGCTTCCGCAGCCGAGGCTGAAACCTACAAACAAAAGACAGCCGACCAGGAACGCGAGCCATCTATTAAGCATGGTTATCCTCTCAGATTAGCCGGAATTTGGATTGTTTACATCGGACTTCCCGTTGGCCTTCCTTGCCCTGCTCGTACCTGGAATTAACCAGCGGAAGAGTTGCAGGATTAAAAAAACCCCCAAGACCGGGACGATCACCCATCCGAGTGCCGGGAACCACTGAGCCAGAATGACAACGAGCAAAAGTGCCCAGATCAGCCCACAGCCCGCCAGCGTCATCGTTCCTTTGAAGCCGACCTCCTCATTGGCCTCGGGATACTCTAGAGATGAAAAACGCCGGCGCTCGACGCTGCGGCAAGCGGCATCGTCTAATTCCAAACTGCGGACCGTATCTTGCCAAGTGACACTAGGCAAGCTGAGCTGTCCGGCATCACCGCTGCGTGTTTGCTTCAGTGCTGGCGTTTTGTTGGACCCAGACTCGAATTCCTTTACAGCCCTTTCAAATACATTGACCATTGTGGGCCAAGGGTCCCAGCTTTCCCATGCCTCTTCATGGTTTTCGTTGGTTGACTCAGTCCAGGTCAAAAATGCCGGACCCGATTCGCCAAGGGGAAAAAGCAATTGGATTTGTCCTTGGTTTCCTGAAAACCTTAGGTTCCACAAAGGGCCGGCTTGAAACGGCAGAAAGGTTGCCTCAAAAAGCGGCCCACGCTCGAATCGACCTGAAACGAGCAGGGGTTCCCCGGCAGTCATTTCTTCGCGTGAGGCAAAGGCGGCCAACTCGGCCACTTCGCCGCCCAGCTTGCGCAAAATCTGCCAACCGGGAAGCGAAAGCTTGTGTTCGTTCGTCCCGGCCGACATTAATATTTCGCCGGTGGCATGGATCCGAAAGCTGACAAGTTTCAAATCACCTAGGCGCGTTTTCTCCGATCGGGTGAGTTCCGCGAGGCGGAGGATAGCAGGATGCAGGACCTCGTAAAGCAGGGGTAAAAGCACGCGGCCGGTATCGCCTTGGATCATGGCGGCTTCATGGGCCAGGTCCGGCGAGGGGTCCGGTGGGTGAACACAGAGGACGTGCCGCTCGGACTGCAGCGCTCGGCGAAGGTGGGCCGCCCGATTGGCCGGGCCACTAGCAACAATGACCGCGTCGATGGACGGATCAGCCAGGATCTCTTCGAGATCCGTGATGATCTTCGCGGTGGGCCCGCAGCGAGCCGTGATTACGGTCGTTAGCGAAGAACTTGTGAAAGCGCCGAGTTTGTGTCGGCCCGACTCAACGAGGCAGCAGGCCATTTCCAAGCCATCAGGGTGGTTCCCCAGAAGCGCGAAACGCATTCGAAGTCGATCCTTGAAGCACGATGGAACACTTCCGGTCCGTTTTACAGGTAGGCGTGGGATTGGCCAAGCGAAAGTAATGGGAACATTACTCGGGCGATTGCTCCTCTTCCACCTTGCGGTTTCTTCGCCAAAGCACGAAAAGGAAACCGAAGCCTAAGAAGAAGACTAAGGAAAGAGTTCCGATCAGGATCCACTGCCAAAGCTCTCGCCGGTCGATAATGAGTTGAGTTGGGGGAGCCGACCGGGCACCGGTAGCCTTACTCGCCACGTCGTCAGAGTCAGAGCCGCCTTTGGAGACTTGGCGCAGAGGGTCCGAACTTCGACGTTCCTTTTTTCTTGGACGTTCCTCCTTGCCCTCGGCTAGCCCGGCCAGGAGTTCCGTGCGTCGGACCCCGGCCGGGATAGTGGCGGCCGGAATCGTCTCCAGGTGAACGAGATCTTGGATGAGGTCCTCGGGTGTCGAATAACGATCCGCCGGTCGTTTGGCCAGTAAGCGATCGAGAATGACGCACAGAGAGGGCGACACTTTAGGGTTGATTTCAAGAAGGTTAGGCGGATCGGATTCGCAATGCTTGTACAGCCGCTCCGTCAAACTGCCTTCGGGAAATGGAGGCTGCCCGGTAAGCATATGAAAGAGGGTGCAGCCGAGGGAATAAAGGTCGCTGCGGATATCGGCCGCGCCACTGTCCCGAGCCTGTTCAGGCGACATGTAGTCGACGGTTCCCACCGTAGTGCCTGCCCGCGTCACACGGAAGTCCTCGTCATCGGTGGCGCGCGAAAGGCCCATGTCGGTCAGCTTGACCAGAAGTCCGCCGTTGGGCCGCGAGACAAGGAAATTGGATGGCTTGACGTCCCGATGAACGAGACCGTTTTGGAAGGCGTGATTAAGCGCGTGGGCCGCCTGAATGGCGATCAACCGGGCTTCCTCCGGGTCAAGTCGCCCCTTGCGGTTGATATACTCGCCGAGATCGATGCCTTCGACAAATTCAAGGGCCAGAAAATAAGTATCCTTGATCCTTCCCCAATCATATAGCGTCACGATATTCTCATGGCGCAGGCGGGCGGCGTTGATCGCTTCGCGCTTGAAGCGCTCGAGCATATTCGGCTTGGCCGCCATGTTGGGAGGCAGAACCTTAAGAGCAACATCTCGGCCCAGTTCGGTGTCACGGGCCTTATAGACCGCTCCCATTCCCCCCGTCGCAATGTGCGAGAGGATCTGGTACTTACCGAAGCGTTGGCCGCGCCGAGAGCGCTTTTGGGAATCTTCGGAGGACATGTGCAAGTCCAGCGAACGAATCGGTCAAGGTGAACAACTTGCCCGCCAGAATATCGTTGGGGCCAGTTATTCCAGGGAGGGAAAACTGGATTATAGGCCCGTTTCTCAACATCCGTCAACGAGCCCTTGAGAGGACCAGCTGGCGCGCCGCGTCCGCTTGTCAGGAAACCGCGCCAAGAAAGCTCTAATCAGCTATCGCTATAATACTTCAGATGTGATTTTCCTTCAGTCCTTGGCCGGATTACGCGCGAGTAGAGAACTCCATGTCCGTAGATACGCTTCGTAACGAAGTTGCTGGTTATTTTATGGGGTTGCAGCAGCGCATTTGTTCCGCCCTGGAACAATTGGATGACGCCTCGTTATTTCAAACGGACGCATGGCAGCGCGAGGGAGGCGGCGGCGGACAAAGCCGGATTATGACCGAGGGCGCCGTCTTCGAGAAGGCGGGAGTGAACTTTTCCGAGGTTTTTGGGCAAATGTCCCCCGAGTTCGCCGCCGGGCTTCCTGGAGAGGGAAGGGATTTTACGGCCACCGGTCTGTCGCTCGTCCTGCATCCGCGCAGCCCGATGATTCCGACTGTGCACGCCAACTTTCGCTTTCTTACGAAAGGAGAGGCCCAATGGTTCGGCGGCGGCGCGGACTTGACGCCTTATTATCCTTTCCGCGCTGATGTTATCCATTTCCACCGGGTCTGGAAGCGGGTTTGTGAGGGGCACGGTCCCCCTGTGGATTACCTCCAATTTAAGCGCTGGTGTGACGAGTACTTTTTCCTGGCTCATCGGGGCGAGCCACGCGGCGTAGGCGGGATCTTCTTTGACTATTTGAAGGGAGACATGCCGAAGCTGTTTGCCTTCGTTCGGGACTGCGGCGAGGCCTTTCTTGGAGCCTATGACCCGATTGTGCGAAAGCGCAAGCTCGAACCCTACACCACCGAACAACGTGCCTTTCAGGAATTCCGCCGGGGCCGTTATGTGGAATTCAACTTGCTCTACGACCGCGGGACCGTCTTCGGATTGAAAACGGGAGGCCGGGTTGAATCAATTCTGATGTCACTGCCTCCGGTTGCACGATGGACTTATGACCATAAGCCGGCACCAGGGTCTCGAGAGGCGGAGCTGTACGAGACGTATCTCAAGCCGCGTGATTGGGCGAATGATTCATGACAAGAAAGTTTAGCGGCGAGCCTCCGGCGAGCGCGCATCTCTACGCGCTCGCCGGAGGCTCGCCGCTAAACAAATTAAATAACCGTGAAAGTACATGGGCATGCCGATCATTGAAGCCGAAGGGCTAAGTAAGAACTACCGGGTCTTTCAGAAAAATCCCGGCCTCTGGGGTGCGCTGCGTGGCTTGGTGCGGCGCGAGTACAAGGAAGTCAAGGCGGTTGATCAGGTCAGCTTCTCAATCGAGCCGGGCGAAATGGTGGCATTTCTGGGGCCCAATGGCGCCGGCAAAACCACGACGTTAAAAATGCTCGCTGGTCTTATTTATCCTTCTACCGGCAAAGCCCAGGTGCTCGGCTATATTCCCTGGAACCGCCCGGACGCCTTTCGCCGGCAGTTCTCGCTCGTCATGGGCCAGAAGAACCAGCTGTGGTGGGACTTGCCCGCTTCCGATAGTTTTCAATTGCATAGGGAAATCTATTCGCTGGACCTGGCTGCCTTCACGAAGACGCTTGGAGAATTGACGGAACTCTTTGGCGTCAAGGAATTGACGCGTCAACCGGTACGTGAATTGTCGCTCGGCGAACGCATGAAAATGGAGCTTATTGCCAGCTTGCTGCATCAACCTCGACTTCTATTGCTCGATGAGCCGACTATCGGCCTGGACGTCGTGGCGCAGGTCACCATTCAAAAATGCCTGCGTGAATACAACCAGCAGCGCGGTGTGACCATGCTCTTGACCAGCCACTACATGCGCGACGTCGAGGCTCTCTGTCCGCGCGTGCTCGTCATCACCCACGGTAAACTGATCTACGACGGTCCGCTTGCGGGAATCACGGAGCAGTTCAATCGAATCAAGAGTCTGCGGTTGCATTTCGCTGATGAAGTGGCCGAACAGGACCTGGCCCGCTATGGCCAAGTGGATAGTGTGGCGGGAACCGTTGCGGAGTTGAAGGTCGAGCGGGCGCGCGTGGCGGAGACGTTGAGCGCCTTGATTGACCGGTTCACGATTGTGGACATGAGCGTGCAAGATCCGCCGCTCGATCACGTCATCGCCCAGGTCTTCGAGGAGGGGCATGCCAATCATGAGCCCAAGTGATGCTGGGGCCTTGGTGTTGCGGGACGGCCCCGTCGTTCCATCGCCTCTGCCCGCCACAACAATCACCCTGAGTCAAATTGTCCGCAAGTATTTCAGGATATTTCGATCATCCTTGATCGAGCGTATGGTCTACCGCGGGGATTTTTTGTTGGGCACGCTGCTGCGCTTCCTGCCCATGATCACGACTATCTTGCTGTGGCAGGCCGTGTACAAGGGGTCCGGCAAGGAGGAATTGGCCGGGTTTACTTTCCAGCAAATGATTGCTTACCTGCTGCTCGTTCATATTAGCCGCATGTTTTCCAGCATGCCCGGCTTGGCTGTCGGCATCGCGCGCGACATTCGCGACGGATCGCTCAAGAAATACTTGGTGCAGCCGCTACACATGCTTGGTTATCTCACGGCTTATCGCATGGCCCACAAGGTCGCCTACATCAGCATGTCCTGCGTTCCCTACGCAATTCTGTTTTTCCTGTGCCGGCAGTTTTTCGGCGGCTTCCCCGACCCGGCGGTCTTCCTCGGCTACGTCATTTCGTTGCTGCTGGCGTTTTTCGTCGGCTTCTATTTCGAAGCCTGCATCGGCATGATCGGATTTTGGTTTCTGGAGGTCACTTCATTTCTGTACGTCATCAACACGCTCAATTTCTTTATTTCCGGGCAAATGTTCCCGATTGATCTATTGCCTGGGGTGTGGCCAACACTGCTCAAACTGCTGCCGTTTCAATACCTCGCCTATTTCCCGGCCCTGGTCTTTTTGGGCAAAATCCAGGGCATGGCGTTGATCCAAGGCTTACTCGCTGAGTTGGCCTGGGCGCTAATCCTGGTGGTGCTGGCCAACGTGCTCTATCGTCTTGGACTGCGCCGTTACAGCGCGTTTGGAGGCTAACTAATGATCGCCATTCGCCGATACTTGCGCTTGATGGGGGCGTTTGGGCGTTATTGCCTTGTCAACGAGTTGGCATTTCGGGGCAACTTCATTGCGAAAATACTTGTTGAAGTGCTATGGCTGGCCATTCTCTTACTGTTCTATGACACGATTTTTTCCAGGACGACTGTCGTCGCGGATTGGAGCAAGGCCGAATACCTGGTGTTCGTAGGGTGCTACTACGCTTTGGAAGGGATCATAGAGACTTTCTTCTTGGAGAATTGCAGTGAATTCAGCGAACTCATTCGCACCGGTGAACTCGATTTTCTTCTTCTCAAACCAATCGACGAACAGTTTTTGATAACGTGCCGGCGCGTTGACTGGTCGACGGCCCCCAAGATTCCGACTGGCGGTTTGATTATCCTCTGGGGCTTAAGCCAGTTGAATAAGGAATGGGATACCACCACCGTCTTGGCATTCGCGTTGATGTCAGTTTGCGCCATCGCCATGGCCTACAGCTTTTTGCTCGTTCTGACCAGCGCGGGAGTATGGATGGTGCGGAATCAGAGCCTCATGGAATTGTGGTGGTTGGTGACCAGTTTGATGCGTTATCCCAAGGAGATCTATGACGGAACCTGGGCCTGGTTGATTGGGCGATTTTTCACATACGTTTTGCCGTTGCTCTTAGTCATAAACATGCCGGCTCAAGTTCTGGCCAAGGCGCTCGATTGGAAGCTTATCGGTTTAACTCTTGCCGTAACCCTCATCCTGCTTTTTGGCAGTCGGAAGTTCTTCCTCTTGGCCCTCAAGAGCTATCGCAGTGCCAGCAGTTGACATTAACTTGATTCGGGCGCGGTGGAAGCCTTCCTCAGCCGATCGCGGACCGCCATCCATTCCGGAGCATCGGGCGGCAAGGCGACGACAATGCGCTCAATAGCTGCTCGATCCAAATCATGCAAGACGGCATAGAGTTGAGCCGCGTACGCAGGAGGATCGGCCGGCATGATCACGATCGTTAGAAGCGGATTCTCCACCGCGAGCAATTGGCCAAACGTCAACAAACCAGTGCGCAGGCCCTTGCTGAGGTGCTCCAATGCGAGTGCCAACGCGTCATTTTCCACGCATTCAAGTCTGGCCCGCGGCGCATAATGGCGCTCCAACATGCCTGGAGATTTCAAAGGTTGGGAAACGAGGGGTCCAACGGTCACGAGCGATTGATCTACTTTGCCCACGACGGCTTCCAGGTCGGCTACGGCGATAAGCCCAGGTCGCAGGAGGCGGGGCGGGCTGGCCGTCAGGTCTATTACAGTTGATTCAATTCCTCCGGCTGTCGGCCCGGCTTCCAGCAGTAGATCGATGCGACCTTCGAGGCCGCCCAAGACGTGTTCCGCCCGGGTTGGTGAGAGATAAGTGGATCGGTTCGCGCTGGGAGCGGCAATGGGCACCTGCACGGCGCGCAACAAGGCCAATGCCACGGGGTGAGCCGGCATCCGAATGGCGACCGTGGGACCGCCGGCGGTCACGATGTCCGGAATGCTGGGCCTCCGCGACAGGACCAACGTCAAGGGCCCAGGCCAAAAGCGACTTGCCAACAGAGCGGCGGTCTCCGGCCAGAGCGTAACCAGATCCTCCGCCTGCTTTGTTTCGGTGATATGAACGATTACTGGATTGTTGGCCGGCCGTCCCTTGGCGACGAAGACACGAGATACTGCCTCCGCATCCAAAGCGTTTGCTCCCAGACCGTAAACCGTTTCCGTTGGAAAGGCAACCAGGCCCCCTGCACGCAATACCTTTGCGGCCTCGGCGATCAAATTCGATTCGGGCGCATTCGAATCCACTTGGATAACTCGCGTCGGCATCACACCAAACCTTTGCTTCGTTCGGGATCAACTTGGCGCCAAGCACACGGTCCATCCGTCTGCCTTGCCTCCATTCTATTTCCCCGATCTTTGGAATGATGTATTAAGCCAACCTCCCACGGCTCAATTCAAGGAGCCGGTTGGCAACATATAAGAGAACTCCGACTTTAGCATTGAACGGATCGCAGGGTTCGGTGATGATGACGCCAGGCCGGGCATTCGCTAAGTGAGTTTTGCCGCTAGCACAGTTTTCAATCCGGAGCGCCACGATGCTTAATAGCTGCGGAAATGGGCTTGCCAGGCTGTTCTCCGATAAGTGGACAAAGGAAATATCTATTCGGGAAGGAGGCCTCCTTACTTCTTTATGGCCCAGAGCAGCCGGCTTTGACTGGAACGCCTGAATAACCTAGGGTTCGTACGTCCATCCGAACGACCGGCTTGCGGAACAACCGGTTGGCACTACCCGTCACCATGTCAAGAAGAGGATGCAGCGTGGCATTTTCCTTAAGCAGCACCCTTAAGACCTTGTCCGGTTCAACCACGATGCAGCATGTGCAAATGCTAACTTCCAAAGGAAGAGAACGGCGAAACGCGCGGCGTTGTGCCCCAAGCCGAGTCACGACCTGCAGCCTTTCTACCCTAGACGGCCAGGATCTCGGCACCGCCCAAGTTTACAATCTTTCTGCGGTCGGCATGGGGCTCCTATTCCCTGAGTCGATCAAACCGGGAACAACGGTTCGCGTGACCGTCACCAACGCGATGTGTACGTTCTTTTTGTCACTAGACTTGTTCGTCGTGCGCTGCATGCGCGTCCCGGCAGGAAAAGATCATTTTCTGGGTGGTCAATTTGAACGGCGCTTGACGTGCGAGGAGCTTCAGCCGTTCATTGTCTAACCCCGTTTAGCGGCGAGCCTCCGGCGAGCGCGGTGCATCGCGCAGTGGTCCCGAGGTGCCACGGGCGGCTTGTCCGCCCGTGCCTCCGCAGCACGGGCGGACAAGCCGCCCGTGGCACCCAACGGAGGCTCGCCGCTAAACGTTGAATCCCATTACGCCAAAATCCCATTCACCACATTGCCATAGACATCCGTCAGCCGATAATCACGGCCCGAGTGGCGGTAGGTTAGTTTTTCGTGATTTATCCCCATCAAATGCAAAATCGTGGCATGGAGGTCATGGACATGGACCTTATCCTCCACGGCATGCCAACCGACTTCATCCGTCGCCCCGTGAACAATGCCTCCCTTGATGCCGGCGCCGGCGAGCCACATGGTAAAGCCAAAGGGGTGATGCTCGCGGCCGTCGGTGCCCTCGGCGGTCGGCGTACGGCCGAATTCGCCGCCCCAGAGAACAAGCGTATCCTTGAGCAAGCCGCGTGACTTCAGGTCCTTCAAGAGCCCGGCAATCGGGGCGTCAGTCGCTGCGCAGTTGGCGGGCAATTCGGTTTTGAGGCCGCCGTGCTGATCCCAGAGTTGGCAGCTAGACCGCTTCGCCGTTTGCGTGTGATACACCTGCACGAAGCGCACGCCGCGCTCGACCAGACGTCGGGCCATCAAACATTGCGTCCCGAAGATTTCCGTCGTCTTGTCGCTCAGGCCATAAAGCTTTTTGGTGGCCTCGCTTTCACTCTTGGTGTCGAAGGCCTCCGGCGCCTCTTTCTGCATGCGGAAGGCCAGTTCGAACGAGGCGATGCGCGCACTGAGTTGGCTGTCCTCCGGGCGCTTCTGGCGATGCAATTCGTTAAGCCGGTTGAGCGTGTCTAACTGGACGCGTTGCTGCTCCACCGAAAGCCGGCTGTTTTTGAGATTGGCGATCGGGTTTTTCAGATCCGAAACCAGCGTTCCTTGATAGGCGGCCGGCAGGAAGCTCGAACTCCAAAGCGGCGCGCCCTGAGCGGGTTGAGACGGGCTGAGGACAATGTACCCGGGCAGGTTTTGGTTCTCGCTGCCCAGGCCGTAGACGAGCCAAGACCCCATGCTGGGACGGGAGAAGGCCTGCTCACCGGTGTTCATTTGCAGGCAAGCGCCGTTGTGATTGATGTTGTCGGCTACGAGTGAACGGATAATGCACAGGTCGTCCACGCAACTGGAGACCTGGGGAAACAATTCGCTTATTTCGATGCCCGCCTGCCCGTGCTTCTTGAATTTGAACGGCGAGGCCAGCAGATTTCCGGTCTTGGTGCGAACCAGCTTGGGCATCTCAAAGGGCAACGGTTTGCCGTTGTCCTTGGCCAAGCGCGGCTTCGGGTCAAACGTGTCCACATGCGAGGGGCCGCCGGACATGAACAAAAAGATGATGCGTTTCGCCTTCGGTGGGAAATGCGGCTCGCGTATGGTCAGCGGGTTGATCGAGGCTCCCAGCGAAGGTCTGTCTTCGGAAGCATGGGCTTCATCGGCCAGGATCCCGGCAAGAGCCATCATGCCAAAGCCGTTGGCGAAGCGCTTCAGCATTTGCCGGCGATCAAAAGCCGGGCTCGCCGGTGAATAAGGGTTCATTTGATTCACTGTTGACTCCCGGTGGACCTCGGCGAACTGGTTCAATCAAAATGGCGTTCGAAGGCAGGATCTCCCCATGATAGTCGGTTTTCGAACGTAAGGTAAACCGTCTTTCTTCTGACATTCGGATTTTGATTCCAGCCAGATTGCTCGTCAACCCGGGCGAGCGTCGAGCCGTCAGGCCGACGTGAAGACAGCGAACAAACCGCGCAGACACGTCGGCCTGACGGCTCGACGCTCGCCGGGAGACATTACCTCAGCACTAGTTGGTCCACAGGGTTGGAGGGTTAAGCAGCGTGCCCCTGCATGCAAGCATGCAGGGGCACGGTTCTGTCATTTGAGGTGAATAACTCTAAGGTCGATCATTCGACGAGCGTGATGATGCGCGTGCGGGCGATGGCGGGCCCGCTATAGAAGATCTTGACATTGCCGTTGCCGCCTATTGATAAGTCGTTTGAAACATATTGCGAACCAATTTGGCTGGCGCCGGAGACATAATTGCCATTCGCGTCGTAATAGCCGCCGGTTGCGCCCCCGGTGCTGGTTTTGCCGTTTCCGTTGATACTAAGCGTGGCACCGGCCGCGTAGAAGGTGCCCTTGACGGAAAAGGTGCCGTTGCCTTCCACCAATACGTTAACCGGCGAGGTGCGATCTTGCCAGAGCATCATGCCGGCATAGGGACCGCTTGACAGCGGCGACAGATTTACGCTTCCCGCGCTATTGCCGGTGATCTGGATCTTTTCCGAAAGGGACGTACTGGCGGGCTGATTATAGATCATGACGCCGCCGGTATTGAATTTATCCATCATGATGCTGCCGCCGGTGGATTTGAAGCCGCCCCCATCGATGTAATAGATTCCGCCGGCATTATTAACGCTGGCCTGATCCATGATAACCAGATCGCCCGAGGTAAAGTTCGGCAAGTTCGTGTACCGGCCGGGAGTCATGATGTACATCGTTTTGTACTGGGAGAGGTTCGTCACGACGCTGGCCATGCCCGATGGAAGATCGGAGATGCTTGGATTGTTGATGGTGGTCATCGTGCCGTCCGGCGGCACAGCCGGCGGGGCCAAATAGGCCAGGGGATCAGGCGTGGGATGCGTGCCGGTGAAAATCTGGCCCGCGACGGGGCTGGTCGTCAGGGAAGCGTTGCCGCTGGCTGTAACTCCTCCAGTCAACAAAAACTCCGGAGCGATAATGCTGCCGTTGCCCGTCGTCACGGTCGCGCTGGCATTGTTGGAATTGACGATGACCGGACCGCCCGTTTCCGTGAAAGCGCCATTCCCTTGGGTACTGAGAGTGGCCTTGCCGGTGTAATTCAAAACAAGCACGCCGTCATTCGGAGCCACCCAGGCGCCGCGCGAGACCGCGCGCGCGCTAACCGGCACGGACGACTTGCCGAAGATACCGCCAAAAGCGGTGCTCATGTTGTAGGTGACGATGATTTCGGCATAGCTGTCCAGGCCGGCATAGATGCCTGAACTGGGCGGTATATGAACATCTACCGATGAGATAGTGCGGTCGTTGGTGTAGCCATTGCTGCTGGCCACTGCTAGGGCGGAAGCCTTGGCCGTGCCAGCCGGATCTTTGCCCAAATTGGTAGGATAGTTTTTGAATAAATCGCAGGCGGCGGCCATGGCCGCGGCGTCCGCCGTGGCCCGCGCTCTCCGCAATTCGAGGAACATCATGCCGCCGTCTACCGAGAGGGCCGCGACGCTGAGCAGGGCGACCAGGCAAACGGCCACGAAAACCGCGATGATTCCGCGTCGACGTGGGCTTGGCGTTTGTAAGCGAATATGTTGCATGGCTAGGTTCTCCGACAAGTTCTGCCGCGGGCGCTAGTAGGTCGAAACACGGGATTAGTTGGTAATGGGCATGGATGAGGTGCTGGTCAGGTTGATGGGCCCGACCAGGTATAGTTCCGGCATCCATTGGTAGTTAATTTGCACGGTCACCTTGCTGCCCGGCCAGTTGTCCGGTTTGCCGGGCTGGTTAATCACGTCAGGCCAGGTAATCGTGTAAGAAATATTGTTGGAATCGAGCGCGACGATGTAGGGAGCGATTCCGTTATTGTAAATATCGGTCTGCCAGTCGGACGAGGTGCCTATTGGCTCGCCGGCGTCCTGGCGATACTGATAGCCGTGCGTGGAAGCGTATCGGGCCCCTTCCCGCGCTAGACTTGCCGCTTCTTGATAACGGAAAATACCCATGGACCCGATAATGATCGAGAACAACAGGAAAAATGTCACGGGCAGAACGATGGCACATTCCACCACCGTGGCGGCGTGGCGCGGATTGGACTGGCGGTAGCGAATCATAAGACCTCCCGAATCTAAAGGCGCTAATCCGAGGGCGTAAGCCTCGGCGAAGCAAATGCTATTACGCTAGGAATAGTCTTTGGCAATTCAGATCGGTGCAAAGTCCGTTTCATGGGAAAGTGGGCATGGCCGGCGCCATTTCCATGATGCAGCTTCGCGACACGTTATAACTGGGCGAAAAGGCGGGATAATTGGTGATCAAATTGAACGTCCAGTTGACCGTTACCTGAACGTAGCCTGATGAGGAGGGAGGAGAAGTAAGCGTAAAAGGCCCGCTGGGGCTCGAGCCGTAGAGAACCGTGTAAGTCGGGGCGGGGCTTAAATTCGAGGCGTCGCGCATGATGGCGTCGTTGACGTTTGCATAGCCGTAAATGTCGTTGTACAGATAGTTGGAATTAGGGTAATCACTCGCATAATAGGCGCCGTTGCGAGCGCAATTCTGCACTGTAAGCCCAAAGTAGAAGACGCGGGCGAAATCCACGGCGCCCACGAAAAGGCAGCACAAAAACGGCAACAAGATGGCCAATTCAACGGTTGCCGCCGCGGAACGCCCTTCTGATTTCTTGCGTGATGATGTTTTCATGGTTGGCTGATAGTGCGAATGGAATGTTCGCCCTGTTGCTGCCGGATCTGAAGGGGGATATAGATCCAGGACGTTGAGTTAATAACAACGGGAAGGGGGTGGTAAATTACTAGGACACATTCCGCAAGGTGTCAAATCAAAGAAAAATAGAGATGGCAATCAATAGAAGACGTGGGAGGCGGTACTCCGGGGGTAGCGGCCAAGTAACGACGTTATACTCGGGCGAACCAGATCGTGTTCTAACCCACGTGCCGCCGATGAGGACGAGGGTAACCAAAGCGTTGGTGAGGTGGTCTTTATTTCAAGATAGGAAAATCGTTCGATCAATAATCAGTTTTGACAAACTGCCACGCCGACACGCCGAGTGTCACGATCGCAAAGCAAATCCCGGTAACCACGGACATTTCCGGGCTTAAGGCGGAAGCATATTGTGTCGTGTAGATTCTTGCAGCAGGGAAGAAAGTGCCGGCTTGCAAAGCGTCGACCAAAATCAGGCTCATGTCGAACGGCTTGGGCAGAACCCAATAGAAGGTCTCCAAGACGCCTTTCATGAGCGGCGTCATCGCATCCATATCGGATTGCGTCACTATCATGAATCGACCGTAGTTGATGCTCCAGCTCATTGCCCAAAAGAGGATAGAGCCGAAAACGCAGGCTACTGTGCTGCGCGTGCAAACGGCGACAAGGGTCGAAAAGCTGAAATACGCCGCGAATTGAACGACCAGCAGCGGAATTGCGAGCAAATAGGCCCCTTCCCAAACTCCGGTCCGCAAGCCCAAAGCAAGCCACGTGCCTCCGACAAAAATAACGGCGTTGAAAAACAGAAACGCGACCACGCCAAAGTATTTTCCCGTCAATAGACTCCAGCGCGGCACGGGCTTGGCCAAAAGCACCGAAATAGCGCTCGGGTCGAGGAATGTAGGAACGAAACCGGCCGTAAAGACCAGGGAAAGTAGCAGGCCCAGCGTATCCGCGACTCCACCGGCAAGCAGTACCTGAATGTGGCGCACCGCGTCGACCCGGTCACGTCCCATCTGGGCACGGAACAGTCCAAAGGCCAGGTTGACTTCCCCATTAATGACCTGCACGCCGCTATGTTGGGTTTTTTTTGCATCCTTGGCGTCCGGATCTCTGGGAGGTAGAAACTCAGCCGTCTCGACTGGAGGCGAAGTGATGCCCCCGACCGGTTCAACACTTAGGCAAAACAGAATGGATAGGGCGCTGATTGTCAGCATGATCCAGAATATGCCGGAAGCCAACGCTTGGCGAACCGTGTCCCTGACTAACCAGGTGATCGTCAAGAGTGCAGTCGGGGCGTTCATGGGATCTAGTTCACGTAATAGGGTTGCAAGGCTTGCTCCAGAGTCTGGGCCTTCCCAGTAGCGCGCTTGTTCGTCATACCGGATAGCGCCCCTTCGAAGGCAACTTTGCCCTGGGAAATCACAGCAACGCGATCCGCCAGCGCCTCGACTTCGGCCAGCATATGCGTAACGAGTATTACGGTTTTACCATGCTTGCGCAGGTCAACTATGACCTCCCTGAGCATTTGCCTGCCTGTCATATCCAGTCCTTCCGTGGGTTCATCAAGCACAAGAAGGTCCGGTTCATTAAGAAGCGCCTGGGCCAAAGCAAGCCGTTGCGCCATGCCCTTGCTAAACCGGCTAATAGGCTCATTGGCACGGTCGGCCAGGCCGACGCGCTCAAGCAACGCCGGAATGCGGTGATTGAGTTCGCCGCGCGAAACCAGTGTTAGAGCCCCGTAGAAACCCAGCAAGCCAGAGGCGGTCAAATATCGGGGAAACGCGTGGTTTTCATGAACGTAACCTACCCGGCCAAGTGTGCTGCGATCACGGATAGGCCGCCCTAGGCGGCGCACCGATCCCTGCGTGGGATTACATAGCGATAGCAGAATCTTGATAAGCGTTGTCTTGCCCGCGCGATTTGGTCCGATCAGAGCGAAAACTTCCCCGGCCTTGATCGACAGACTGATGTTGTCCACAGCCTGGACAGCTCGCCCGTGAAAGGGCCCGCCCGGATAACGTTTGCTGACATTCTCGAATTCCGCCAGGACGGTCGAGTTCATGATTTAGTCGAGGCTTATTGAAAGACCGCGAGTTCGAAGCCAACCAATTATGGAACAGCATTTTGAGGCGGGCAAATAAACCCTTCGCGATTCATTAAGGCTAAATCTGTTATCTGAATACGAAAACCAGGTACGACCACGAGTTGGAGAATGATTCCTCTGGTCGATACGCGTTCCTCTTCATGACTAACCATCCGCCAGGTTTGACACAGTATTGATAGCGAACTAGCCTTTTATAGGTTTTTCCCCCCTTCCCAGACTTTATTAACCGCCAGCCCAGGCCCCGTCATCGCGTCCCCCAGAGCGGTGGGTATAGCGAGCCATAAGTTTGTTTAAAGCAATCCCGCAAGCGCCGGAGAAGAAAAAATGATAAGGAGCAACCGCTTCATCGCCAAAAACAAGGCCATCCAAGGCGCGCATGCCAAGGGGCGTCGCGGCACGGCGAGCGTTGAGGTCGCACTCTTGGTGTCCTTCATCCTGGTGCCGCTGCTTCTTGGCACCTGGGAAGTAGGCCGTCTGGTCGAAGTCAAGCAGATCCTGTTCAATGCCGCCCGCGAAGGGGGCCGCCAGGCATCGACGGGTAAGCAGAGCGTTAGCCAAGTGCAACAAGCGGTTGTCAACTACCTAGCGCGCGACGGGATAACTCTTCCCACCAGCGCGGTCACTGTTACCAACCTGACCAGCAGCTCACGCACCGACCCTCGCTCGGGATCCGGCTCGCAGAATGCGCTAAAATTGGATCACTTCCAGGTATCGCTCAGCATGCCTTTCGACAACGTGCGCTGGGTCATCCTGGGTCAGATCACCAACGTACAAACGCTAACCGCCTCGGCGGACTGGTATTCCATGAATGACCTCCCGGTCACAATTACACCGTCGATCCCTGCTCAGCCACAGTAGAGTGTGCGGCCGATCGCCGAAAACACTGGAGAGAACGCAATGTTAAAAAGGTTGACCCCGAGGGCGGAGAGGCGTGCGACGGTGCTGGTCGAAACGGCCTTCGTTTTGCCCCTCGTTCTACTTTTCTTGCTTGGAATATATGAGTACGGTCGGTTCATCATGATGCGGCAGTTGTTGGCCGACGCGACCCGGGAAGGCGCCCGGTTCGCGGTAGTCCACACGCACGACAAGACGACCTTGGATGTGCAGAACGTTGTTGATCAATGGCTCTGTGGCCAGTCGGTTCAACTTCAGGGGTACAGCAAAACAACGAGCGTTCAGGTGTACAAGGCGGACCCGGTTACCGGGAATCCTTTGGACGCCAGCAATAATGTTGTTGCCTGGACGAGCGCCCCATTCACCAATGCCGCCTTCGGCCAGGCTGTCGCCGTCAAAATCAGCGCGGGATACCAACCGGTCCTCCCGTTCCTTGTCGCCTACGACGGAGGCCGGTTAACAATTATGTCCACGGTGCAAATGCAGGCTACCTGCATTATGTACAGCGAAGCCAATTAGCAGAGAGAAGACAGAGACTTAGAAAAGCTGTGGCGGTCATGAGGAGAGTACCATGCTTATTCGTTTACACAGGTCGCGGCGCAAGGGTGCAATGATACCGCTGGTGGTTATCAGCTTGGTGGGTCTTTTGGGTTTCGTTGCCTTGGCGATTGACGTGGGCGTCATGATGGTCGCGCGCACGCAGTGCCAGGAGGCTGCCGATGCGGCGGCCATGGCCGGTGCACGCTCGCTCGACGGCGACTCCACCACCTCCAATAATAAGGCCAACGCCGTCATCAACGCCAAAACCGCCGCCGAAGCCAACTGGCTGCTCTCCCAGCAAGTCCAAGACAGCCAGGTCAGCGTCACCGTCGGCAAATACTATTACAAACCGTCCACTAGCGCGTTTGTCGCCTGGCCGGTGGACTCCGGTTCCGTGGACAACGCCAATGAGCCCTGGACGCTGGTCAGCGCTACCGTCTCGTTGACGAACGCCTCGACCTTCTTTGGCAATGTTTTAGGCGACAGCACATTCAGTACAAGCGCCACGGCAGTCGCGGTGCACCGCCCCCGTGACGTGTCCATGATCGCCGACTTCTCGGGTTCCATGCGATTCGACAGCATGATTGCCGCGCCCCATGGGGGAAATCGCGCACAATCCATGAACCCTGAAACCGTCTTCCCACAATTCGGCCACTACGAGGATGTCACCAACGCGGCATTGCAGTTCTCTGCGACCTATCAGGTCTCTTCCGGGGAAATTATCGGTGCGGCCAACGACACGGCGGTCACTGCTACGTCGGGCTTTTCGGTTGTCAACGATTTTTACCAGGATGCGGCGGCTTACGGGACCACCACGCCGGCCTTTACGTCGGCCGGCGACGGCGACGCAACGGGCTGGGTAAGCGGCGATAAGTTCTTGAAATCGAATCTCAATAAAGGCGCCGGTCATGCTAAGCACGTCTCGGATATCCTGAAGGGCGCCATCGCCAAAGATAGTGGCTTTGAAAACAACGGCTATGACGATCCGCAGCTCGGAACCGCCGCCCCGTTTGCTGGCTACACGCAGGGGCCGCGTTACTGGGGTAAGACCTTCTTCATTTGGCCGCCCGACCCGCGCTCAACCAAGGACTGGCGCAAACTATTCTTCTTTGAGGGTGACGGAGTAACTCCGCTCGACGACAACAGTATGATGTGGGATAGTTCGGGGAATTTGCTGCCGCCAAGGGACGGCTCCTCCAATAATTACCGCATTCGATATGACAAGATCCTTGACTGGATCAAAAACACCGGACCGAACCCTTTCCCGCCGCGACTGCGCGCCGGCGGCGTGTTATATTACGATGCCATTCCCTCCACCATCGACACTTCCGTCTTTCCGCCCACCGATCTCAACCAACGCTTTTGGAAGGAATACATCGACGAGGTGATTGGCGTCCAACAGACCGGCGGCAGCGGCTCAACCCCCGTTTATCAGGTGGTTACCCCCTACACCGGTTATGGAGATGACTGGAGTTGGGGCACTCAACAAGTCAATGCCAAGCCAAGCTCCTCGAACGGCCGCTACATGGACTATAAAGACAACCCAATGCGACCCAAAGTCCATTTCTGGTTTGGGCCGATGTCACTGATCGACTTCACTGGTAATTACAACATGGGCCGTTTCTGGTGGCCGGGCACGGTTCACGAGGCCTCGACTTGGCAGTGCAAGGTCGGCTTGCAGGCTGCCTTGACGGACGTCAAGAACAATCACCCCAATGACCGTGTCGCCCTGACATTCTTCAGCTCCCCGAAAGATGGTTTTGGTAACTTTGGCTTTTACAATGAGGTCCGGGTGCCGCTGGGCGTCAACTACCAACGCATGCAGAATTCCCTGTGGTTCTCGCGCCGCATCATCGATAACCCCACCCCGGAGATTCGTCCTTATGACAACGGGGGGAACGACATTACCGATGTGCCCCGAGCCAATGGCGGCACCTGCTACGCCATGCCGTTCATGCTGGCTTACAATCAATACAGTGGCAATACAACCCTTCAGAGCTACGCCACGGGCTCGGCGCCGGTCGGCCAAGCCGGCGGCAACGGCCGCAAAGGCGCGCAGAAGATGATCATCTTCGAGACGGACGGCATGGTGAATACGACCGCCTCGGCTTCCTTCACCAATTCCGGCCCCTATAACTCGTACTACAACGTCCGGATCAAGGATCCCAGCAATGCCGCTGGCAACGAGTACCCTAACAGCGTGTACGGCAGCGTTGCTACCGGGCAATCGCAAGCCCTGGCAATAGTCGACCAGATCTGTGCCCTCGATACTGCCGGATCGCCAGGCTATTCGACTGCAAGTAAACCTGTGGTCATTCACACCATTGCATTCGGCAGTCTCTTTGATTCGACCAATACTTCCTCGTACAAGACTAATGCCCTTAATTTATTGCAGACCATCCAATACAAGGGGGGCCAGGCGGGGGGAGAGCAACCGACGTCCACGACACCGCTTGCTCCCTACAAAATCGTTGTCGGTCCTTACCAACAGCGGATTACGGATCTTCAGAATGCGATTGGCGCGATCATGCAAAGCGGAGTTCAGGTTAGCCTGATTCGCTAGGGGCGCCTCTATCGGTTAAGGTGATTTCATTCGTCCGTTGGAGCAATCTATGAGATCGAAGCTATCCGCGCTCGTTATCGTGATTCTCACGCTTACGGGGCATGGAGTGCTGGGTGCAATTCCGGCAGCCGGCCAAACGGAGACCGGCAAGGATTCCGCATCAAAGTCCGCTTCCCAAAAACCTAAGGTGAAGCTTCCCGGGCAGAAGTTGTGGGACATCCAAGTCCTCCAAGAAGCGTACACGATCGTCAGTACCAAATATGACTCGGAAAAACGGCAAGTGACCTGGGTCCTGGAAGCGAAAAAACAGGTCAAATGCCTTGGTTACCATGCGCAATTTCTCGACCCGGATAAGGTGCAAACAGCAGACTTGAGCATCTCGCTCACACCTTCCAAAAAGGAGTATCCGAAAGGGACACGGGTAACTGCCGTGTTACGACTCCCCACCCGGGAGGATTTTGAAAACGAAACCAATACGGTCACTATTAAGGCATTTAAGAAACAGGTTGAATAATCTCAAGGCCTGCCCAGCTGGCTCATTGTGACTCAGGATTCCCGATTTGCGCATATTGCCTTCTCAGGTGAACCTTCTGGACTACCCTGTGGACCAAGTGACCACCCTCTGGATCAACAAAACTGGCTTCCGGGGTGGGTAGGCCGTTAAGCGCAGTTACGGTCTTTGGATGCCAGAAGGTCCTATGCTTTTACAGCTGGACCCTCTGGACCATCACTTTGACCCTGAGGGTCAGGTACCGACCCCTCTGGGCCCGCACCAGTTGATCCACAGGGTCAGAGAGTTCGCCTATAAGCCGGACCTTGTCAATTTCCGTCCATCCAGGATGTCAGGCGACTCTCCCAGATCAGTATCAACTTGCCTTCTGCGAGCCAAACCAAGCGAATCAGCCTCAGCGATAACCAAAGGGCTAGCCTGCCACTACCGCCGTGGAAAATTCCCGACGGGAGTCGTGGGCTACATTTTCTGGTCGAAATTGGGGCGCAAATGGCGCATCATGGGGAGATTGATTTGCAACTTTAATGAGGAAGCACCATCATGCGTTTGAAGACATTGTTAGTGAGTTTGTTGCTGATCGCCGGGACTTTATACGTTGTGGTCAGTTCCAGCACGGCGGCCAATTGGCCGCGCTTTCGCGGCCCCAACGGCGACGGCATCGCGGCCGATAAAGACATACCCGTTAAATGGAATGAAAAGTCCGGCATTCTTTGGAAAGTTGAAATTCCCGGGCAGGGCAACTCCTCGCCAATCGTTTGGGGAAAGCGTCTGTTTCTCCAGTCGGCAAGTCCGGACGGCGGCGACCGCTCCCTTATGTGTGTGGACGTGACCGATGGCAAGATCCTTTGGTCGCGCTCCGCAAAGGGCTCCAAGGCGGCAATCCACCCGAAGAATAGTTTCGCATCGTCCACACCGGCCACCGATGGCAAGCTCGTCTATGCGCTGTTTTGGGACGGCCAAGAAATAGAATTACGTGCCTTAGATTTGGATGGAAACGAAGTTTGGCAGCGTGATCTCGGCCCGTTCTCTAGCGGCGGCAAGACCTCCCACAGCCAACACGGCGCCGGTGCTTCACCTATCGTCGTTGACGACAAAGTTATCCTGAACAATGATAATGATAAATTCGCTACGCTGGTCGCATTGGACGCCAAAACAGGCAAACCAGCCTGGAAAGCGGATCGGCCTTCCTTCCGCGCCTGCTATTCAACGCCGTTTGTCCTGGAGAAGCCCGGTGCGCCCAAAGAGTTGATCGTCGCCAGCACCGCCGGGATTACAAGCTATAACCCGAAAGACGGAGAAGCCTACTGGAATTACTCATGGAGCTTTGATGGGATGGCTCTGCGAACCGTGGCCTCGCCGATTTACAGCCACGGCTTGATCTTTGTCAACGGCGGGGACGGCAGCGGCGATCGCCACTTGATTGCCGTGAAAGCTGAGGGGAAAGGCGACGTCACGAAAACCAATCTCGTGTGGGAAAACAAGAAGACGTTTCCTTACGTACCGACCCTACTCGCCAGGGGCGATCATCTCTATTACGTTACCGACAAAGGCTTCGCCGGCTGCTGCGTAGCTACCACCGGTGAAAGCGTTTGGCAGGAGCGCCTTGGAGGGGCCATCACCGCATCGCCAATTATTATCGACGGCAAGGTTTACGCTATCACGGAGACGGGTGAAGTGTATGTTTTCGAGGCCAAGCCCACCTTTAAACTGTTGGCGAAGAACTCACTCAGCGAAGGCGTCTCCGCCACCCCAGCCTCCGCCGACAATCGTCTCTTTATCCGCGGCAAGGACCACCTTTTCTGTATTGGCAGGCCGGCGGGCAAATAGGCCAAAATAGGTAGAGTGAATGGCGGAAGTCCTCAAAGAGAAGCTTGCCACGGGGTTGCTGATCCCGTGGCAAGCTTCTTATGCGAACAAGATACGCAGAAACTCAGGACAATCCCCGTTACCAATCGGATCCGAGAACTTGACCATCTTTTGGGTCAATAGCCAGACCCCAAGTCCTCTGGGAGATATTGGTCGAAATACTTCGGACGCTGCCGTCGCCCATGCCTACCATGATGCCACCGGCGCTGAGCGATTGCAGTCGGTCGGGATTGCACAGCTTTTGGGGTGGCTTATCCTGGGGCAGAGCAGCATAGGCCCAAGGATAATTGGGCACTTTTTGCCACTGGGCAGTCAGCGATTTACCATCACCACTACCTCTGCCGGGTAAATGCGCCCAAAAGCCGCAAACGAAATTGGTGTTAATGTTCCAGGTCTCGGCCCTTGGTCCAGCGTTTTGTCCGTCCTCGCCCCAGATGTGCTCTACGTAAAGCGAACCCGTATGATGGGCCGGGTCGCCGCAGATCGCATAGCGTTCGGCAAAGAAGATCGTGTTGGAAAGACCATCGGGAATTGAAGACGGAATGCGGCTGACGCCGCCGACCTGCCAGTCCTCGTCCCAACCGCCGCGAAACACGTGCCAGTTCATGGCATAACTGGTTGCCCCACGCTGCCCCCAACCATCCCAGGTTGTGCCGCTGGCCGGTAAGGAAGGATCGGCCGGGGCCTGATAGGTTTTGACGACGTCATGGCACCACCAGGAGTTTGCCTGATGGTTGTGATGATAACTGGTATTGCCCGAGTTGCCATAGATGCCGCCGGGGGCGTTTTGGTCATTAGGGCCGCCATTGACCTCGTCGCTCTTGAAGAGGTTGTCCTGTTCAATGTAGGGCAGCAGGAAGTACATGCCGGTGCCGGCATGCGATGGGTTGTAGGGCGAACCCCAATTCGTACCGTTTGCTGAGGTAGGAAAAACTCCCATGACCGGGGGGATTTTCCCATGGGTGTCGTTGCAGTTGTGAGTCGCGAGGATCATCTGCTTCAAGTTGTTTTGGGACTGGGTCCGGGCAGCGGACTCGCGAACTTTCTGAACCGCGGGGACCAAAAGTCCAATGAGAATGGCAATGATGGCGATTACGACGAGCAATTCAATGAGCGTGAATCCTCGCAATCGCCAGGAGAGTCGTAGCCGAACCATGAGGTACCCCTTTTGCAAAGAGACATAAATTAGGTATGAAATACCCGTTTGAGGCATGCTCTCTTTAGAACAACTCTGTGTCAACAATTTTCTCATTATTTTTTCATTTTTGCCAATCATGCTTGGAAACTGAACCAAAACCGCGATGCCGATTGGAGACTGCTCAAAGGCAAACCGCCAATCGGCGATTGGGAGGTGTTTCCCAAGTCGCCATGGAACTATGGCCTGGAACTCGACCTCGATAATCCGGAAAAATCGGTGGAGTTCACCAAGGGGAAAGTTGGCGATATGCCGTTTTCACCGGAGGGAGCGCCGATTATTGCCAAAGTCAGAGGCCGGAAGCTGCCCGATTGGAAGCTAGAGAAGTATGCTGCGGGTCCGCCGCCGGCCAGCCCGGTCAAATCCACGGAACCCCTGGAAGAGTTAAGGGTGATTCCATACGGGTGCACGACTTTGCGGGTCACCGAGTTCCCTTTGTTAGAAAAACAGGCTTTCTTTACCGCCCGCAGCGCCTGCAAAGAAGATTATTTTCTCTGGTAGCGGGACGGTAGGCAGGAGATTCAACCCCGCATTGGAAGGGTCCGAATCAGAACTACGAGTACTTTCCTTGATGACTTTGGCTTCGTTGAGGCGGCCCTTGGTCCTTTTGTCCCGTGGAATGGGCGCCTTTCCTCGGCCAAATCGGAACAGCTGCTCAAGCAGCCCCGTCCGTTACGGCCCCTTGGTTGTCTTTAGTAATCCCTGATGCCGAAGCCAGGTTGCACAAGCTTCCGGCCACGTGGAATACGGATGGTCGCTCTTGCGCACACCGAAGTCGTGGGCGGTGTTGGCGTACACATGCAATTCAGCCGAGACGCCCGCTTTCTTCAAGGCGACGTACATGACGACGCTGTGATTGGCGTCACTGATAATGTCGGCGCCGCCATGCACCAGAAAAACCGGGGGCGTCCCCTTCGGGATGCTTAGTCCGGGAGCGAGTTCGTCTTTGTCCTTGGCCTTTAGGTAGCCCGAATAGACCGGGATCGCGAAGTCCGGCCGGCAGCTGGTCTTGTCGATGTCGTCGATCGGCTCGTAGGTTCGCTTATCGAAGCTCGTCGCCGTGGCGATGGCCAGATGGCCGCCCGCCGAGAAACCGACTATGCCGATTCGCTTCGGATCGATGCCCCACTCCTTGGCTTTGCTCCGCACCAGGCTGACGGCCCGCTGGGCGTCCTGGAGCGGGCGCCGGGCCGGTTCGCCCTTGATGTCGTCGGGGCGGCGCGGCACGCGATACTTGAGGATAATGCCGGTCACGCCAATGGAGTTTAGCCACTGTGCGACCTCCTCGCCTTCCAACTCCCAGTAGAGATTCCAGTAGCCTCCCCCCGGACAAATCAGCATCGCCGTCCCGGTGTCCTTCTCCTTCGCCGGGCGATAAATCGTGATGGTAGGTTTGCTGACGTTGGTCACCAGCTTGGTCGGCTCGGTGACCTCGACCTGCTTCTTGTCCAGCTTCGGTGACATGCGAACCGTTTCCGCGCCGATGTCGCCGGTTTCATCCGGAGCTTTGCCTGGCCACAACTCCACGACCAGTGGCTTGTCGGCACTGGCCTGCCCACTCCTACCGCTCTCGTCCGCGACGATGGAGAAGCGTGGGACCAAGGGAGCCTCCGAGGAGGCCGCGCACAAGCAAAGGACCAGGGGGACAGTCGATGCGATTCGCTTCATGGTTGCTCCTGTGCGGATTGGTTAAGGGACCGTACCTGGCGCGGCGGAAGTTGCGCTTCCAGTCTCGGTTGGCCAGGAAGGCCCTGTTGGTGGATCAGATTCGGGATTTCGCGGTAGCCGAGCACTATGATGGTCAGGTGGCGGCCAGGGTTTACGCCTGTAAACCCTCCCACCCTGTGGCCCCTGTGGCTTAGGTGTCGCTGGTCCAGAGGGTCGTCACTTGAGCCAGAGGGTCCCGCTGTGGGACCTTTTCGTTTCTCCAAGTTCGTTTCGTGTCGCCGTCATTCGTTTCCCGTAGCCGTCACCAGTAGGGAAACGATCTTTTTTGCCGGCAGGTTTTGTAGACAAAGGTCTTACGAATGATCGTTTCCCCACCCCCTCACACACCAACCGGCTGATAAACGCACCCATTTGATTCTTTCCATTTAGCCTGACCCCCTCTGGAAAGCAATGGAAAGAATCCCCTCTCTGCTTCGGGTGGTCGGACGGTCATCAACCGACCTCGCCTAGTAGCGGTTATTAGCACCTAATGCGCAATTCATGGCGGGCGCGAAAATAGGTTGAAATGATTTGAACCCCACCCCCCCGGCGCCGCTCCATTGAGCAGCTTTGAGTGTCAATGGCGCCGCCCTCAACCTGTCGGTCCGATTCTTCGGGCCAGGTAGTTCGTTTCTCGTCACCGTCACCAAAAGGAAAACGACCTTTTTTAACGCGACTACCAGAAATGGCGCAATTCCAACTTAAGAAAACCAGGTTTCCCCGGACGGTTCTTATTCTGCTAAAATGGAGTCGATTCGCCTCATTTCGCTAGTGGAACACCCCCCTCTAGCTGATTTCCGATCGGCGTGCGTCTATAGCTGCCCTAGCCCCCTTCCCTTACCGGGCGCCTCCGGTTAGGTTGAGAGGACTGCAGAGCGTCTGCACTTGCAGTCCACCCAGTCACCCTCGCCAGGCAGGAGGCACGACCGCCCGAGCATAGAAATGAACTTGCCCGTTCCTTTCATTTTCTTGTCCCCTTTGATTTTCCCAGAGGCAGTGACCAAGGTAAGGCGAACAGGTGTAATGTCCGAAGGAGGGAGGTCCCCGAGTGAACTTTTCTGAGCAAGCTCCCTCGAAACAATGGGCCGCTTTAAAGCACCAGGGAGAAACCATTGCGGAGGTTTGGTTCAAACCCGAGGGCGAGCCTTTCGCTCTGGCGTTTCGTATCCCCGCTGCGAGTTTTCAAATACCTGGCGTGGATCAACGGTTGACGGTAGAAAACCTGCTCAAGGCTGTGGCCATCGCGACGGAGCAAGTTGCCTCCTGGCGACTGGGAGGGGCCTCCCATTCCGGCATGAACGGGTCCAATTCCGAGCTAAGACACTCCCTCGCCTCGCCGCCGCCAGGCGATTCCCACCTGAACATTTACGTCATCCTAAAGCCGCCGCTCCAAACGGTTGCCTCCCAGGAAAGCCCTGAGATTCCCTTGGCAAAGTGGCAGGACCTCGAAGCGCGGTGGAATGCCATTGAGCGTTTGGAAGCGACCGTGGACACCTTACGTCTAAGGTCAGAAAGCCTTCGAGCAGAAATGGAAACCTCGCTCAAGTCGACGTTGACGGCCGATGAAAAAACGAACGCCCGGAACGGCGACGTGACGCAATGGACCAAGGCCAAAAGCCGCATTCACCATTCTCTGCCGAAAGCCAAGGAGTTTATCCATCGTGCCACCTGGGCCCTGGGCGCCCCCGAACGGAAAAAGCTTGGCGAGCTTTTCAAGAATCAGATTACCCCTTCTATCCCCTTTGCTGAGATTGATGAGGTGCGGAACCAGCTTGAATACTTGCGAAAAAGCCGGCAGGTTTTATCCGCGCAGGGCGTAACGATCAACCAGGAATGCCAAAGTGTCTTAGCCCAAGTTCAGGGGGCCTTGAGGACCCTGCAGAGCAATGCCGCCGCCAATGCACGAAAAAAAATAACCTCGATCCGCACAAAAGGCAAGCTTCTCTAGCTCATGTCAGGTCAACGAGGTTGGTTGGAATGTCCAAATTTCACGAGGCCGATTCAGGAATAGATTACCATGACCACTGGCAAACCGCTTTACAGTCCCGAGGAGTTTTGCCGACGGGCCAAAGAGATCTATGATCGGCAGGTTGCACCGAACCTTCGTCCCGAGGATGATAATCAGTTCGTTGCAATCGATATCCAGTCGGGTGAATACGAAATAGCCGGCGATGATTCTACAGCAACGGAACGATTGCTGACCCGGCACTCGGATGCCCAAATCTGGTTGGCTCGTGTCGGTCAACCAGCCGCTTACCGAATCGGCGGTCGGTTTGCTCGCGGAGACCGCGCATGATTATTGGTTCGGTAAATGCCCGCTTCGAAAGAGTGATCAAGGTGCCGGTCGAAGACTCTACTAGGCAAGAGTACGAAGTCGAAGCGGTCCTTGACACCGGTTTCACCGGCTCGTTAACGCTGCCACCATCATTAATTGCTAACCTGAACTTAACCTGGCGCTCCCGAAGTAGTGCCGTCATAGCTAATGGCAACGTGGTGCAATTCGACATTTATACGGCAACGATCAATTGGGACGGCGTGCTTCGGTCCATTCTGATTCAGGCGATCGACAATGTTCCTCTTCTCGGAATGGCGCTTTTGGCGGGGCATGACTTAAGAGCGCGTGTGGCGGTAGGGGGCGCAGTTGAAATCGAAGCGGTACAATGAACTACAGAGAGTCACTTGCAAGAGTCCCCGAAAAACCGAACAGGCGTACGTCTATATGGCGGCCGCGTTGGGCGTCATGCTCTCACGGCTTCAGAGTGACAGGCACTTGTCACCGCAGGAAGGAACAGCCGCGAAAGCAGGCAAGCGGCCGGCGGTGCAGAGCGGCTCGAAGGCTGCTCCGGGGTTCGCGGAATGTACGCTGTCCCCTTTGATTTTTCCACCGGCTCTTTCAAGACGGCCTCGGCTTCCTTGAGGAAGGAATGGCCTTCTGGGTTTTGGGACCGTACTGTTTCTTCCCTCACTTCTAGCCGGAAGCAATTGGAACCTTCGAAAATCGCGTCTCCTCAGGTCTTCAGTTACTTCATCGACTCCAATGAACTTAACACCTTCTGGAAGTCATCGCGCTTGCGTAAGGAATCTAGGTCGCTGTCCCTTTTTAAGACGCTGAGATTCTTGTAACCCGCTTGGATCGCACGTTGCAAGAGTGCGACAGCCTCGACGGCATGAGGTTCGGCCTTTGCCGAAATCGTGCCGGACATGCCAGACATCACGCCGTAGACCCGTGCTGCACTGACGAGGATCTCTGCATCGGTCGTATGTGAGGCCACATCATTAGCTTCCGCCTCCGCAGCTGTCAAGTCACCTGCCCTCGCTAAACTGAGGGCCTTAAACGCACGGATCTCAGCTTTACCTGGACCGTCATCGACTTCCAATGCGTGGTCCCAATCGTGAACCGCCGCAGTGTACTCACCTAGGCGGTCATACAACCTAGCCCGGTCAGAATGTGCTTTTCGGAGGAATCGACGAGCGCGTGGCTGTCTTGGCTCACTTGCCAAACGGGCCTGTAGGATTTCGATCCCCAGACCGAGTTCTTTCTGGGCCTCTGGAAAATCAGATTTTTCCATGTGGAGATGGCCCAGATTGGCGTGAGTGGCACCGAGGTCAACAACATAGTAACCGACGATAGAGTGATTCTTGGAAAGCCACTCTCGGATACTCAGGGCTTCAAGAAAGAATTTTTCTGCCTGCGCGACCCTGCTCTTGTTCTTCATATAGAACAGGCCCATATCATTTAGAGTTTCTGCTAAGTCGCTCTTGTAATCCGGTAATTGAGGGTTAACCCGGACTAATTCTCGGAAATGGTTTAGGGCTTTATTAAAGATGGCTTCCGCTTGATCTTCTTTTCCCTGCTCAGCAAGGAAATATCCAATGTCATTTTGACAGCGTGCTAAATCTTCCTTATATCGCAAGACGTCCGGATATTTTTCCAGGAGCCCTTCACGAAGAGGCAAAGCTTTCTGACATTCATTTTCTGCATCCTTCAATTGGCCTCCGAGCATTAGGATGTCGCCGAGTTCGCCATGAATGTCAGCCAGTACTTTTTGATATTCAGGATTGTCCTTGAACGCAAGCGTTAAATGCTCTTGAACGGCAAGGGCTTGACGCTGTGCCTCTTGGGCTTGCGTATACCTGGCTTGATGCTTCAACAACCTGCCCAGGTTATGAAAGGAGCTTGCTAACATTTGGCGATATCTAGGCAATCCGGCCGATTCGAAAACGAGATGTTCCTCGATGACGATGGCTTTTCGGATCATTTCTTCGGCCTCGTCGAGTCGTGTCTGGGCTTCAAGCAAATCACCCAAGTTGTTATATCCTAGTGCCAATTGTTCTTGGTAATCACGATTGTTTGGGAAATCAGTAGTAAGTTTGACCAAGATTAAAATCGACCTTTGATAAGGCTCTTCTGCTGCTATGGTCCTTCCGTTGTTTCGAAAGAAATACGCGAGGTTTGCGTGTGTGTTAGCAAAATGAAAGCGATATTCAGGAATCTCTGGATGCTCTTCGCTTAGCTTTTCAATTATGGAAAGGGCTCTTCGATGTATTGCTTCCGGCTTATCATTTTGGCCTAGAATTCCGAACATTATACCCAGGTTGTTATAAGTAATGACCATTTCCAACTTAGTGGTGTGTTTTTCAGGGAAGTCTTCCGCAAGCACCATCCGAGTGGCAAGAGCCTCCTGGTAAGCAACCAACGCTTCATTGAACCGACCTTGTCGTCTCAGATTATTTGCCAGGTTATTCTGTACCAACGCCAATCTCTGTCGATATTGAAATGTATCTGGGAATGTAGTGGTTAGCTCTTGGTACAATTGTTTTGCACGTTGGTACGTTTTCTCTGCGTCTCCCACACTTTCCAGCTTACTTTGAATATTCCCGACGCGCAGATTCGCTTCAGCTACTCCCGCCAAGGTTTCTTCATCCTTGCCGGTATCTTCCGTAAACGCCTCGTAGTAGGCTTGGGCCTTATTTAGAAAGGAGCGGTGTTGCTCCGTTAAATCCACCTGCTTGGCTAACAAGTCTTCAATCATCGTTGAAGACATTTCATCGAGCGCTTCTCGAACCTGTTTTCTTCGCTTGGCCTCTTCGCCGAGGGCTGCCTGGGTTTTGAGTTGTTCCTGAATCAATTCGCCGTTCTTTTGGTTGAATAGGAATGCTAGGATTGCGAAGAAAACAACCGAAGCAGCTAGGGCAACTGCACTTCCCGACACAAGGAGGCGATGCCGCCGAATCCACCGGCTTGCGCGGACCGACAGGGGTTCTTTCCATGCTCGCACTGCCTCATCGGCCAGCCAGGCCTCGACATCGGACGCTAATTCGGCTGGGGACCCATATCGATTCTCAGGATCGAGTGACATGGCCTTCTTACAAACCGCGTCCAAAGAGGCTGGTACGTCAGGCTTGAGTTTTTTCGCCGTTGGAAAGTCACCTGTCCGAACTTTACTCAAGACCTCGCCTACTTCGGTGCCCTGAACCGGCGGTTCTCCGGTCAACAGACAATAAAGCGTGGCTCCAAGTCCATAGACATCACTTCTAGCGCACAAGAGATCAAGCCGACCGGCAGCCTGTTCAGGGCTCATGTATTGCGGGGACCCAATCGCGGCGCCCATTCTCGTTGGCTCTGAGCCGCTGCCTAGAGTTGGCCGAATCGGACGTTCCGCTTTCGTATCCCCTAGGTCGCACTCGTTCAGAGCCTTTGCCAATCCCCAATCCACCACCAGCGTCTCCCCATACTGCCCCAGCATGATGTTGCCTGGTTTTAAATCGCGGTGCAGGACGCCGCGGCTGTGGGCGTAGGCGACGGCGTTACAGACGTCGTGGAAGCGGCGGAGGAGTTTGCGGAATTCGAGTGCGCGCTTGCCGGGGTCGCGTTTGGGGCCTTCGGCTTTGTGGAATCGGTCGATGGCGTTTTTGAGGTTGTCGCCCTTGATGAAGCGCATGGCGTAGAACGGGCGGCCATCGCCGTACTGACCCAGGCCGTAGACCGGGACAATGCCAGGATGCTCCAATCCGCCGGTGATTTCGGCCTCAAGCAAGAAACGGGCCCGGCTTTGCGGATCATCGGCATGCTCGTTCTGAATTTCCTTGAGAGCGACTTCGCGGCGTAGTTCGTTGTCCTCGGCCACGAAGACCTCGCCGAGGCCGCCCTTGGCGTGGGGCCTAAGGATGCGGAAACGTTGGCCGGTTGAGGTCGGCCGACCGACACTAAGATCGCGCGTGGCGAACGGGTCGTCTTTCTGTCTCGCTGAGGCGGCGTGGGCCAGGCTGGCGGAAAGGTCCGGATCCGCTACTTGCTTCAGGGCCTCACGGTTCGAACCCAGAGAACTTACGGAAGCCAGGCTCTTTTCGGCATCGTTGTCATGTAGGGCCAGGTGCTTTTTCACCAAGGCTTCAAGCAATTGGTGCGTGTCTGAGGCCAGGGCGTTCTGATCGAGCAGGATTTGCCCGATCGGCCTGGCCTTGTTCAGCACCCAGGCGTGCATGGCTTCGATGAGCGCGTCTTTCGTGATGAAGTCCATTTGGACAGCCAGAATGCCGAAAAGCAGATTGCGGTCGGAGTTTGGGCTGGGCATGGAATGGATCCCGGCATCGGCGAGCGGGGGGCGTGAGCCCCCTGATTTAGAGCGGAATCAGGGGGCCCACGCCCCCCGCTCGCCGGGTTAAACTTTCGTCGTTCCTACTTAGGGATTGGCGTCCACAGTTTCGCTGAAGATAAGCGCAAAGGCCTTCCATTGCCAAGAAAAAGTGCGAGCCGGCGGCAAAGAAGTGGGCGCGACCGGCCCAGCACTGGACTATAAATGCCCGGACTCACCTCCAGCCACATTTTTCGGCCTTTCCGATGGCAGGCACGAAGCAAGTGGTGGATCGGATATTCCACCAGCAATGACGGACGCCTGCTTCAGTGGCCGGGGCACGACGGTCATTTTCTTTGAACTGTGCCGCCGTTTTGACCGGAGAATTCGTCTCATTGGAACAATATGTGCACAGTCTCTTTGTTAGGCAACACAGGTGTTAGCCGCTCGTTTAGCGATATGGCTTAACGAACGCTCGAATAACCCCCCGGAAGAGGCAACCCATGTTTAGCGCAAAACGTCTGATTATTCACACAGGGGCCTGGCTTGCAGCTTGGCTGGTGATTGACGTCATGCCGGCCCAAGGCCAGTTCCAAGCCGGATTTACCCATGGGGGAAGCACGACTTTTACGCCCAGCGGCAATGGTGCGCGCTGGCCGGTTACTCTGGTCCCGACGCAAGGCAGGCTGTTGGGCGTGAGCAATATGATACTGGTGCCCACACCCGGCACCCCGCCTTACGCGAATCTCAACCCGCCCTATTCCTCTATGCGAGGGACGGGCTTTGTGTCACAGGGCCTAAACATGGGTGGCTTTGGATCGGTTCTAGGCGGAGGATTGGACTATAACGGCCTGCCCCGCAATCCTTCTGGGGAGAGCGTGCTTGGTGGACCGGAAACCGGGGCGCCTTATGGCATCCCGTATGGCGGCGTCCCAGAGTCTGTTCCTGTCGCTCCAAATGGACCCTATAGCGAACCGGCGCCCCCTGAGTTCCCTAACGTGGGCAGCGAAATGGGCGTGACAATCGGGGTTTCCAGCCCCTTCACCGGCTATTCGGGATTTGGCGGCGGCGGATCGGCCAATTTGTATTACTCGACCAGCAGTTCGTCCTCCATACAGTCCGCACCTACCGCGCTGCAAGCCGAGGTGCAGAAAATTCTGAACCGCTCGTCTCGGCTCGATGCTGCGAACACCATTCAAGTGGCTGCCGAACGAGGCATGGTTGTTCTCCGTGGCATTGTCAAGGACGATCATGAGCGCCGCCTCGCCGAAGCCATCGCCCGCCTCACCCCAGGCGTCCGCGATTTGCGCAACGAATTGGCGGTCCGCCGAACTGATTGAACATTTCCAATGGCTGCGTAAAGTGTACTCGCGCACTGACCGGCTACACTGATAGCTATGGCGATTTGCCGTATAGCGTGCAAGGTGAAGCGGCTAGCTGAGAATGTCATCCGACATGTCGCCGGTCCTGTTCGCTAGTAAGAGGTTTCCATTAGTTCATATTCCACCTCTTCACCAAACCATTCCCTTTGGAAGCCAAGACGCGCTAAAGCAAACCCACCGGCAGAAGATGGCGCGACGGAGGCACTGACGTGGGGGCCGAGGGCGCTCCTCATGCGTTGCCGCATCGGACCAAGATTGATACTGCTAACGCTCAGTGGTGTCGCTTAAGATGCTTGCTCCCGGCGCCTTAAGCGAAACGGACATTTTTCATTTCCTTATTGAGCGTAGCAGAGGGCTGCTTGAGATGATCCAACTTCTGAAATGTCGAGCGTTATTGAGCCTCATCCTCTTCTTGGCAGCGTCGTTCTCCAATCTCAAAAGTGCGGCAGCAGCGGACGCACCGATGCCATTTGAAGGAGAGAAGAGTTCCTGGCACGACGGCTTCGACCGTTACGACTACCTGATGGACGAAACCACCTTTGAGATTCAGCCCTTCAAACGCGGCGAGAACGAAAAGTTTGGAATCCAGGATCCGCCGCAGGGAAAGCGGCGCTGCACGGTCATCGTTCCCAAGAAGCCGGCAGCCGGCAACCCGTGGTCGTGGCGTGGTTGCTATTGGGACCATCAACCGCAGGTCGAAGTGGAACTGCTCAAACGCGGCTTTCACGTCGTCTACATTTCGGCCAATGCCACCTTAAAACCCGGCAAACAGTGGGACGCCTGGTACACTTTTCTTACCGAAAAGCACGGATTGTCCAAGAAGCCGGCCTTTGTCGGCATGAGTCGCGGCGGAGAATACTCCTACACCTGGGCCACCACGAATCCTGGCAAGGTTTCCTGCATCTATGCCGACAATCCCGGGGTTAATCCGGACGTCCTGAAAAAACTAGGCGATCTCGCGGCGGCCGACGTGCCCATCTTGCACGTATGTGGCAGCATCGATCCTCTCCTGGGGCGCTCCGCCGCCACGATCGAGAACATCTATCAACAGTTCGGCGGACGGATCTCCGTCATGATTAAGGAAGGAAGCGGCCATCATCCGCACAGCCTTCGTGATCCCAAACCAATTGCCGATTTCATTTCGCAGAGTGTGCAACCGGGCGCCCATACACCGGCTGATTATTTGGGCGGTAAATACTCCAACACGTCTTTTTATAGCCTCGAAAACTCCTACCGTTCCTTCCCCAAAGAGGGTATTTACATCACTTGTCGCGGACCATGGTTCACGGAGTGCTACGATCGTTATTCCTTCAACCGAAACGGCGTCGAGGGAACGATCACGGTCATCGTTCCGAAAAAGGCCGCTCCGGGCAAACCTTGGGTCTTTCGGGCCGACCAGGTAAATCGTGAGGCGGTTGTTGATCTGGCTCTGTTGGCCAATGGTTTTCATATTGTGACGGGGCCGGTGCCTTATAACGCGGATGGACCGTCATTGCAAAGTTGGAATGCGATCTACAAGCACCTTACCGATAACGGCTTTTCCAAGAAGCCCGTGTTGGAAGGAGCCGGCGGGGCGGCGGGGGAAGCGTATGCCTGGGCTATCGAGAATCCAGACAAAGTGTCCTGCATTTACGGTGAAAACCCGGTGCTGCGTTGCACCATGACGAAAGCGCAACCGCTGGACAACCTGGCCGCTCTGGCCAAAGCCGGCGTGCCGCTGTTGCACGTTTGCGGCAGCCTCGATCCGATGCTCAAAGAGCATACGCGCGCGGCCGAGAAACGCTACAAGGATCTTAATGGATCTATGACGGTCATCATTCAAGAAGGGATGGGACACTACCCGACCGCGCCGAAAGACCCGAAGCCGGTCATCGATTTCATCCTCGGTCAACAAGAATCGAAGGGCACGAAACCGAAGACCACGCCGCTGGGAAGTTCACAGCCTTCTCCGCCAATCACGCTTGGGCAAACGTCGGCGGAGAGGCCGGCGACGTTGACGCGCGAGCAGATCATCGAGCAGACGATGAAGCCGTTTCAGGGAACAAGCGAGAAGGGCGTTGACTGTTCGACGTTGACAGGGAAAGTGATGTGCGGCTATCAGGGTTGGCACGCGGCGGAGGGAGACGGCTGCGGGCGCGGCTGGTATCACTGGACGGGAAGGAATGGCTTCAAACCGGGCAGCACGAATGTCGATCTGTGGCCGGATGTGAGCGAACTGAGTCCGGAGGAACGTTACGCAACGGCGTTCAAGACGGCTGATGGAAAGGTTGCCGAGGTCTATAGCGCGTTCAACGCCAAGACGGTGATTCGGCATTTCCAGTGGATGCAGGAGTACGGGATCGACGGCGTTTTCGTGCAGCGCTTTGCCGGCGAGGTGTTCAATCCGCCGGGTCTGCGGCAATTCAACACGGTACTGGATCACTGCCGGGAAGGGGCCAACAAGTACGGACGCGCCTACGCGGTCATGTACGATCTTTCGGGCATGAGGGCGGGGCAAATGAGCAAAGTGATGGAGGACTGGAAACTCCTCATCGAAAAGATGCAGATCACGAAAGACCCGGCGTACCTGCATCACCACGGCAAGCCAGTCGTGGCGGTCTGGGGCTTTGGCTTCAACGACGGACGGAGATACACGTTGAAAGAGGGATTGGAACTGGTGGCGTTCTTGAAAAGCAAGGAGGGCGGCGAGTGTACGGTGATGTTGGGCGTGCCGACTTACTGGCGCACCCTCGAACGCGACGCGGTCAAGGACAAGACCCTGCTTGAGTTGGTCTCGAAGGCGGATATTGTGAGTCCGTGGACTGTGGGGCGATATGGCACGCCAGAGGAGGCGGCGAATTATGCCAAGAAGACGATGACGCCGGACATCGCGTGGTGCAAGGAGAACAAGAAGGATTATCTGCCCGTTGTTTTTCCGGGCTTCAGTTGCCACAATCACAACCCGCGCTCTCCTGTGAATTCGATTCCGCGTCAGGGCGGGAAGTTTCTCTGGTCGCAGTTTACCGCCGCGAAGAAAGCCGGAGCGACGATGGTTTATGAGGCTATGTTCGACGAAGTGGACGAGGGCACCGCAATCTACAAATGCACAAATGACGTTCCGGTGGGGGAATCGAAGTTTTCGACCTTTGAAGGTCTACCGAGCGACTTCTATTTAAAGCTCGTGGGCGCGGCGAGCAAGATGATCCGCGGTGATATTCCGCTGACGGACGAAATGCCGGCCCTTGACGCGCCGAAGAAATAGCGATGAAGCAGCGGAGCAGTCCGGCTACTGATTTCTCGGTACGGCCCAGTCGCTCCGTCGGATCGTCCGCCTGCACAGGCCCGAGGCATCTTCGACAACGTTAACCTCGTGCTCAAGCTCTGCTTGAGCACGCACATCCGCGAAGCTCTGCTTCGCCTCCGGCTACCACCAATCTGTGACCACCTCAATCAACCCCGGCCTGCCGAAATAACCGCGCCCACTCGAACAACGCCAATGCACCGGCTCGTCCACATGGCCTCGTTCGACAGGGTTGTTGTGGATATACTCGATCTTCTGGCGCATCATGTCGAGATCCTGAATTTGCTCCGGATGGCTTCCTTCTTGCCAGGCCTGGTACTGGCCGCGAAGCAGAGCTTCGCGGAAGGGCGTGCCCAAGCAGAGCTTGGGCACGAGGGACAGAGGAGCTCGGGCACGAGGAAATCTCGCAACCCACCAGAACAGGCCGTTCAAACTCCCACCGGTTGGTCCTGGCCCATCTCTGAGGGGCCTTTCGCAGAAGCGACGGGGCGGGTTTCCGGCATGAAGAAGATGAACAGGGCGGCGGCGACGGTGGCGATACCCGCGAAGACGTAGAATGCCACGTTGAATCCCAGGTGCTGAACCAGCAACCCCGACCCCAGCGGACCGAACACCCCGCCGACCGAAAGGGCGGTGGCAATCAGACCGGCGATGGCGTTGAACCGCCCTTTGCCTCGCGTGAGGTCGGCGCACATGGCCACGACCGCCACTCCGTAAACCCCCGCCCCGATGCCGTCCAGCGCCTGAAGGGCCACCAACACGCCCGGATTGGTCGTAAGGGAGTACAGGAAGATGCGCAGCGGCAAGGCGACGAAGCCGATGGCAAAGACCGGCTTGCGGCCCCAACGATCGCACAGCCAGCCAGTCAAGAGCGCCACCGGGATCATGACCATCTGGGCTACCAGAACAACCGCCGCCACCTGCCGGTCGCTCCCCTGAAGGTCTTTGACGTACAGAGCCACTAGCGGCATGACCGGGGCGTTGGCGAGATGGAATAGGGCCGTGGCGGCGAACAAGATGACCACGCGCCGGTCACCGAACAGCTCCAACAGGCCGACCGGGCGGGGTTCGCCATCCCCGTTCGTCGTCACGCCGGAGGCTCGCCTCTCGTCCAGTTCGTTCGGACGAATGAGGAAGACGGAGGCGCCAGCCAGAACGGACACTGCCGTTACGGCGGTAAATACGGATGACAGGCTGAACCAACTGACCAGGACCATAGCGCTCACGGCGGCGGCAATGTTCCCGGCGTGGTTCCAGCCCTGGTTCATGCCCATCGTCTTGTTCAACGCTGCGTGTCCTACCAGGCCCAAGGCCAACGCCCCCAGAAGCGGTGTGAAAAACGCTTGTCCCGCCCCGGCCGCGAACAGCAGCGGGTCGATCAGCCACCAGTGGGCGGGCACGAGAGACACCAGGCCATAGCAGACACCCAACAATAGCGAAGCTCCGGCTAGTAAAGTCCGTCGCCGGGAAACACGGTCCACGATGAAGCCCGCTGGCGTCTGCATTTGGAACACGCCGAGGCCAGCGAGGGCCGTTGCCACACCGATGGTGTCGTACCGCCACCGGCGGCTTTGGAGGAAGTCGCTGAGGAAGGGCATGACGACGCCGGTGACTTCGGCCAGGAAGAAGTTGGCAGCGTTCAAGCCGACCCTGCTTTGCAGTGAGACGGACGCCGCAGCAGGAGCTTGCGCCTCCAAGCCGGGTGGCGGCTGACCGATCCTCGAAGCCGCATCAGGCATCGCTTATGCCTTTCACGGACGTTGGAGGGCCTCGAACACATAACGGAGACGATATACCACGCTGGTAATAATGGCAACAATTATGCCCCCGACCAACCAAATGAGCCGTGTTGTCTCGTACCGAAGCTCTGCTTTTGCCTCGTGCTCAAGCTCTGCTTTTGCCTCGTGCCCAAGCTCTGAGCTTGGGCTCGAGGGACAGAGGAGCTTGGGCACGAGGGAAATCAACTCCAATATAGAAGGATAAGAAGCGACCGGGGAAACATGGTTTTCTTAAGTTGAAATTGCGGCATTTCTGGCAGGCGTGTTGAGTGCCAAATGTTCGTTTCCGACCGGCGTAGCGGGGGGGGTGTGGGGGTGCGGAAACGATCATTCGTAAGACCCATACCTACAAAGGCTTCTGGCAAAAAGGATCGTTTCCCTACTGGAGACGGCGACGAGAAACGAACTGGCTTGGAGGTTAGGTTGCCCATATCACTTTCAAATCGGCCCTAAGCCCGAATGCTTTCCATTTCTTTCCACAGGGGGTGTGGCGAAATGGAGAGAACCATTTGGCAGGAGCTTCTCGGACGAGATCCCCAGCCTATAGGGTCGGCAGTTCCCGGGGGCGCGGACCGAGCGGAAACGCCTTGTCAATCTCGGCGATTTCCGATTCGGTGAGCCGAAGATCCCCAGCCCCGGCATTTTCAGCGGCGTGGTCGGGACTGGACGCCTTGGGGATCGCGAAGAAAGAAGCGCGACGCACCAAGAATCGCAACGCGACTTGGCGAGGAGTCGCCTGGTGAGCGGCAGCAATTTCGTACAAAACGCGACCGGCCCTGGTACGCGGACCCGGGAAGTTTCCATGACCGAACGGGCTGTAGGCGACCACCGCAACACCCTGTTTTTCGCACCAAGGGAGAACGGCATGCTCAATCGCCCGCTCTTGCAAATGGTAGAGCACCTGATTACAAGTAAGACGCCCTGGCCCGGCGATTTCCCAAGCTTCTTCCAAATCCGGCACGTCAAGGTTGCTCACGCCCCAGGAAAGGATTTTCCCCTCCCGCTGGAGCTGCTCGAAAGCCATGATCGTGTCCACCAGGGGATGTTCCCCGCGCCAGTGCAAAAGATAACAGTCCAAACGATCGGTGTCGAGACGGCTAAGGGACCGTTCGCAGGCGGCCAGCGTCCCTGTGCGAGAAGCATTCTCGGGAAGGACCTTCGAGACAAGGAAGACCTCATCGCGTCGCCCGGCGATGGCCTCACCGACGATTTCCTCAGCGTTGCCGTACATCTCCGCGGTATCGATGTGGGTCATGCCAAGATCGAGACCGCGACGCAGGGCGGCAATCGCTAAAGCGCGCTCGCGGCTATCGATGTACCAGGTGCCCTGGCCGATCACCGGAACGTCGCGCTGTGTGAAACCGAATCGACGCCGCTCCATGCCTGTCCTCCTGGTGCAGGGTCAAGCGATTATTCTTCGAAGTTCCCCCTTCAGGCGGTCCACCCACGTGCGGACTCCGCCCAAATGCGTAACCAGAAGTCCATGCCAAGACCCTCGCTTAATTCAGGCGCTAATCCGTTGGAGCTGGCGAGCAATCTCCGTCTTGGTCTGAACACCGACAATGCGATCCTTCTCCCGGCCCGCCTTGAGGATTAGGAGGGTCGGAATGCTGTTAACCTTGAATCGGGCGGCCGTCGCGGGATTTTCATCCACGTTCAGTTTGGCGAATTTGACTCGGCCGGCCATTTCCGACGCCAGATCCTCTATCACCGGTGCGATCATTTGGCATGGCCCGCACCACGGCGCCCACAGGTCGAGCAACACGGGGACTGGCGAGCGCTCAACCTCGGCCGCGAACGTTGCATCAGTAACCGTAACGGGCTTGGATTGAACGGGGAGGAGCGCCTTGCACCGCCCGCAACGAGGCACCAAGCCGCGTTCGATCATTTCCTGAGGCACTCGATTGGTTGCTCCACATGACGGACATCGAATTAACTGGGTATCAGGCATGACCCCCTCATCCCGATTCGACACGAAGTGATTGGCCCCACTATCGCAGGGCCAGCGCCACTGGCTCCGGTACGGTCATCTCCATCTGATGCAGGTAGCACCAAGTCCAGCGCTCGCCGGGCTCGTAAGAGGCAATCACCGGGTGGCCCGTACGATTGAAATGGTGCGTTGCGTGGCGACCCGGCGAACTGTCGCAGCAGCCGACGTGGCCACAAGTTAGACAAAGACGTAGGTGAACCCAACGCATGCCCGTCTTGAGGCACTCTTCACAGCCCTCGGTGCGAGCCGGCGCGGGTTCAAGGCCCTGCAAATGCTGACATATCATTGGAATCCTCCCAGAGATAAACCACCGCAATCCTACCGCGCGTGCCTGGTGGCTGCGAGCAACCTTCTCGGCTACGTCACTATGCTCGCCGTCGATCCAGACGCGTGCCCTACCAACCCGCGCAACCGAAACGCCAAGCCCAACAGCAGCACTCCAAATGCGATCGCATAAGCCCCTACCCACCAGGCGATTACCAACAGGCCTGCCACCGGCGCCAACAATGCGGACGTTGGTTGGACGCTTGCTAAAGCGTCGGCGGAGAAAATCTGCGCCCCAATCGGCGCGAAAGATTTCTTAGCAAGAAACTTAAGTGGGGCTTGACAGAATCGGCTTCATAAAAGCTTCAGCCGCTGGTACGGCGTCTCTTGCGCCCCTTTGCTTTGAGGTCTGAAGTGACTTGTTCAGCGCCGTTCGCCACTGAAGGAGAGGAGAGCTGCTGAAGCTGCCAGCGGATCGCGGCCAATAGCTCATCGTCTTCCATCTCCCAAATCGCGCCAGGGACTGCCCCACGGGACACGGTCGCCATGTTGGCGATCAGTTGGCCGAGGCGCATCGACGGCAAAGCGCGGCGGAGTTCCGCCAAAGAATCCATCAGTTCGTCATGGACGGCAACATTCATGGCAGTTTCTCCTTTACAGTGGGCAGATGCCCGACCGGATGGGGCAAAGTGCCAAGCAGTTCGACGGGAATGACAGAACCTGGGCAGAGTTTGACGGCCCGGGTGGCGCGGGTCACACCGTCGCTGAGCATCAATTCCACATCCGAGCCACGATAGACAAGTACCGGTGGAATTCCTACAAGCGATTTCCCATGACGGGCGATCTGACGCTGAAGCTTGGCTGGATCAGCCCCATCGATCCGTTCGACCGGCAGCCGGAGCC
>Ga0073928_10000554_pt1 | contig 85748 bp, 73 predicted proteins | sample PaiPotPPA55metaG_FD_76969 | JGI IMG/M metagenome (GOLD analysis project Ga0073928, IMG submission 76969) | Iron sulfur acid spring bacterial and archeal communities from Banff, Canada, to study Microbial Dark Matter (Phase II) - Paint Pots PPA... ...
AAGGGCATTAATCTTCAAGCTGATAGGTTTCATGGCGAATGGAACTATGTCATCAGACCTCATCAGTCCCCACAGCGTCAAAGGATAAAGATAGGTTGACACCTTTATTTATTTACGCTGACTTAATGCGCTTCAAGCGTTCTTTCACTGAGCCCGTTCCAAAACGGCGCGAAGACGGGTTCGCGAAAACCGGCATCGCAGCGTTCCATGGTCGGGCGCGCTTCGCCGGTCCCACCGCCGTACAAGTAGGGGAAGAGACATTGCAAGGACGGTACGTCGTTATTGCGGCCGGGGACACACCGGCAGATTTGGAGATCCCCGGCGCTGAGCACCTTACGACGAGCGATCAGTTCTTGGAGTTGAACGAACTCCCGGGGAGGATTCTTTTTATCGGAGGCGGGTATATCGCCTTTGAGTTTGCGCATGTAGCGGCGCGGGCGGGCTCGCAGGTCACGATCCTACACCGTGGCCCGCGTCCTCTTGGTCTTTTTGACCCGAATCTCGTTGATCAGCTCGTTGAGCAAACTCGCGAACTTGGCATTGACGTTCATCTGGGGACCGAAGCGGTAGAAATTGAAAAGAGCTTCGCTCAATTGATTGTCCGGACATTAGCCTCTGGGGAGACGGGCACGTTTCAGACGCAGATGGTTGTGCATGCGGCGGGTCGCGTGCCTGAGATCAAGGACCTAAATCTGGATGCTGCGGGGATCGAATGGCAGAATTGGGGAGTGCGAGTCAACGAATTCTTGCAAAGTGTGTCGATTCCAGCTGTGTATGCGGCGGGAGATGCCGCCGCGAGTGGAGGCCCGCCGCTGGCTCCGGTGGCCAGCTATGAAGGGCCGCAAACCTCTTGAAGGGAAACCATCAGAGACCAAATTACCTCGGCATTCCGTCGGTCGTTTTCACGATCCCCCAGCTGGCTGCTGTGGGCCTCAGTGAACGCGAGGCACGTGAGCAAAACCTCAAGTTCACTGTCAAGAACGAAACGACTTCGACCTGGTATTCGTCTCGACGGATTGCGGAATCATATTCCGGCTACAGAGTGCTCGTGGAAGAAGATACGGACCGCATTCTGGGAGGTCATATTCTAGGGAGCGAGGCCGGTGAAGTCATCAATCTCTTCGCGATTGCCATCCGTTCCGGGATGCGTGCCACCGATTTAAAGCACATGCTGTTTGCGTATCCGACCAGCGGCTCAAATATGACGCGCATGCTTTAGAAAGGTCGAAAGGAGACCTCTCGCAATACCCGTTCCATATCTCAGTGCCCAATAAGTGCTTAGTGCTGTATCGGAAGGCGCGCGAGTGGGCAAGCTGCACACAGGAGCACGGTGGGATGGCGCGTTCTCGATACAGCGGGCAAAATGAGCCCGAACCAAGGAAGGTTTTCGGCGGAAAAACTAAGAACTCCGTACCGCTGAAAGATGGAGTACTCGAAGGTGTAGTACCCGTCGGTCCGTATGCGGACTTTATCCAGCCTGCGCCTGGCCGCCCGTGATCAATGTCCCTTTGCGTCGTTAATTTAGATTCGTCAATCGCCTGGGAATAGAGATCAAAGAGTGGTGCTCGCCTCGGCATGTCGAAGCAGACGTTGAATTGTCTTAACATCGTTAACATCTTTGCCCGTGTTAATCAGAAAAGTCGCGAGGCTATGACGGAAGACGGAAGTTGTGGTAGCCGAATCGCGGACCAGGCTTAAGCAGGATTTTAACCTTAATGGGCCGGCTACAACTCACCATTCCGCTGTACAACTACGATCTTCGGTTCACTGTGAATTTCTCATTTGTAATTTCGCCCGGCAATCCATTTCTCTCGAATCTCTACCTTGGTCATGATAGAATGACCATGGACAAAAGGGGAAGCCCATGAAACAGATGCCAGCAGGTGCGTTCAAAGCACATTGCCTTACCGTCATGAAACAGGTGCAAGCGACAGGAGAGCCGGTTGTCGTCACCAAACGTGGATCTCCGGTCGTGAAGGTTGTTCCGGCTGATGCAGAGAACAACGACATTTTCGGATTCATGGCAGGAAGAGTCAAAATCGTCGGAGATATCGAATCTCCGATTCCCGTGGAGTGGGAGGTCACGAAACGGTGATTTTGCTTGATACCCATGTATTGGTCTGGCTTTCGACTGAACCGGCAAAATTGTCCAAACCGGCCAGCCGGGCCATCCGCAGGGCTTCCCGGGCTGGCGGCATCGCCATTTCCGCGATTACATTGTGGGAACTGGCCTGGCTTGCCAGTCATGGTCGCGTTGAGATCTCGGGAACCGTCGAATCCTACGTCGAAGAAGTCTCTTCAAGAGTGGCGATTCGTCCGCTCACAGCAAAGGTTGCCGTACTCGCCAACCAGCTTCCGGCAGACTACTCGAGCGATCCGTGCGATCGCCTAATTGGTGCGACGGCTCTGGCCGAAGGAATCGCGCTGGTGACAAAAGACGCGAGGATTCGCAACTGCAAGCAGCTTTCGACGATCTGGTAGAGTCCTTGGCAAGAGACCGGACTTCTGCCTCCTGCGAAACACGACGTTCATGACCCGCCGAATCTTCTCTTGGGTTGGATTCTCAAGGTCTAGAGCATCGCGCCACAATGTTGATCCGGTCGAGAACAGCAATTACGAGGAGAACGAAAACGAAAGGGATGATCTGGCTCCGCAGTTTGCAGATTGTTCAAGCCTCAATTACATCGGGAGCAATTGCGGTGCTCACTACCATGATCCTTCGCAAACCTTTGTGGAAGTTTGTTTGAGCGCCGACAATGGCCTTGACACCTCGCTGATAGTTCCTCCATTATGGAGGAGTTTAGGAGTTAACGCCATGGCAGTACTAAACATCAAGAACTTTCCCGACTCTCTCTACAGGAAGCTCCAGGCTAGAGCGAAGCGCCAGCACCGATCGGTCGCTCAGGAGGTTACTCATCTTCTCAGCGATGCTCTTGAAACGCGGAAACCTTTTTCTATTCTTGATCTCAAGGGGTTGGGCAAAGAGCACTGGAGAGGAGTTGACCCATCGAAACATGTTGAACGAGAACGGGCCTCATGGGATTGATGGCCGATCTCGGCGGCGGCCCGGTCGGGGTGGACACGGCCATCTTTATCTATTTCATCGAAGAGCATGCCCGGTTTCTTCCGCTGGTTGAGCCCCTTTTTAGAGAAGTGAGTGAGGGCCGCAAGGAGTTGGTTACATCGGCGCTTACCTTGCTCGAAGTCTTGGTCGTTCCCTACCGTTCCGGAGACCATCTGCTGGCCGGGCGATATGAAGCTCTTCTCACGCAGAGTCGCGGCGTCCACGTTGCAGATATTTCTCGCGATCATCTGCGCGCCGCGGCACAGCTAAGAGCCGCAACGGGAGTCAAGACGCCTGATTCTCTCCAGCTTGTGGCGGCATTGGCAGTCGGCTGCACAGCTTTTCTTACGAATGATCGTCACCTTCCGACGATACCCGGTCTCCGGATCCTGCAATTGTCTTCCTACGTACGTTAAGTGATCCTGCAGGCGGTCGGCATCCTTTTCATCCACGCCCTCGTCCCTATTCTCTCCCATTCCTGATCCCGGAGACCTGACGCAAATGCGAATTGCGACCCGCGCGGAAATTGCTCACCTGCAATTTCACCTGTAAGAACGTTTGCCTTACACGTATTTAGGCGTCCTAAGGCGGTCCGCAACGCCTCTCAGGTGGTTGGAAGTAGTCGAACGGTACGCGCGCTGCGCACCGGCTCCAGCGCTTCGGCGGCTATGTAGTGATTGTTTCGGCTCAACTCGTCGTTATAGGCCAAAGAGTTGCGATCCAAAATTGTTTTTTCTGTGGGCGAAAGCGCAGGCAACGTTTCCGGTTCGAAGGAAACCAAGCGCAGGAATCCCATCGTATTGCTCCTTGGGGGTTTAGTGACATCCCCTACACACTCGTCGTTTGCGCACCAGCGAAATCGACATTCGCGCCGCGGGCAAATCACGACACCATCAGAATTTCGGTTATTTAGCGTTCAGGGCCGTTTCCACGTGATCCAGGTCTTTGAGCACCTCCGGCTGCCAGGCTGCCCCAAGCTTTCGCGCGGCTTGAGCAATTTCGTCCCCCGACGCTTTGCCGAGCCCAGTGCGCCAAGCCTTCCACTCGCGTCGAACTGCTTCGATTTCGGCTTCGCTGGCGTCGTTGCGGAAGGCTTTCACGGCGCCGGCGGCTGATCCGTATTCATCCTGAAAATCCTGGTGCAAATATCCGGAAAAAAATTCCCGCAGGGCCAGGAAGTCCACCGCGCTTTTCCCTGCACCCGGTTTTTTCTTGCCGCTGGTCATCGCGTCTCCGGATAGGTAGTCAGCACATAGAACCCTTCGCCGTCCGCGCGTAGAACGATCACTGCTTCGGTGCATGGAACAACCTCGGTTGCGCCGCGCACCAGACTCCGGCCAACCTCATGCCCGGCATCGAAATGCAAAGCTAAGTTCGGCCTGCGCCCGCCGCGCCTCTGCCAACTTTCGATTCTTCCCCGCTCGGCTCGCAGCCCAGCGGCTAGCGTTTCTTCCGCCACACCGCGATCCGTCCACGTGGAAGCGGCGGAGATGTTGCGTTCACGCATCAGACGTTGCCGCAACTCATCATCGGTTCGTCCAACATGCTTGCGCAGCGTATGCCCGCCGCGCTCCTCGTCCCGCGAAAGATCGTAGCGCTGGCCGGTGCTCGCAGTTTGACTGCTGCGTGCGTTCGCGGCAGCAGCATTTGGCCGCTCGCTCCACGATTCCGATCTGGGCTTCTGCCCGCATCCATGCAGCAGAACAGCTCCGCAGAAAATAACAATTAACCGCCGCATTTTCTTTCCATTCTGGTATTCCGCTTCAAGTCGCCAGTATAAGCCTCTCGCGTAGTTCTTGGAGTAGCACAGCCACTCTATACCCCAACTTCAGTTGAGCGACTCTGCCCGCAATGCTATTCTCGTTTCATGGCGGACCCCATGATTTCTCTTCCGGAGGCCGCTCCGTCCCCGGTGCTCGATCATTCCCGGCGTCAACTGGAAGCGCTGCTCGACGTCAGCAAAATCATTGCGCAACATCGCGATCTAAAAACTCTTTTCCACGAATTGGCCGAGCGCCTGCATTCCGTGGTCGAATCCGATTTTCTGGCGCTGGTGCTGCATGATTCCGAAAAAAATGTCATGCGGCTGCACGTTCTGGAAACCCACGCAGGCTATAGCAAGCCGGTCGGATCGGAAACATCCGTCGAGGGCAATCCGTCCGGCTGGGTTTGGCAATCCCAGCAGCCTTTTGTCTCCGACGATATTCTCACCGAGACGCGCTTTCCCGATTTTCTGGTTCGCATGCGCGAATCCGGCGTTCGCTCCTTCGCGACTCTGCCGCTGACCACCGCGCAACGTCGCCTGGGCGCCATCGGCTTCGGCCGCTTGCTGCCAAAAGCCATCTCCGATTCCGACGTTCAATTCATGGAACGCGTGGCTGCGCAAGTCGCTGTCGCCGTCGACAACGCTCTCAACTTCGAATCCGCCCAGGCCTACCAGCACCAACTTGCCGAGCAGCGCGATCGTCTGCAAGTGTTGCTGGACATAAACAATGTTCTGGTCACCAGCCGCGAGTTGAGCGACCTTTTTCGCGGCATCGTTACCGCCCTTACTCGCGTCATTCATCATGATTACACCAGCCTGGCGCTTCTCGACCAGTCAACCAACCGGTTGCGGATTCATGCGCTGGATTTCGACGGTTCTGATTCTCTATTCGCCGGGAAGGAAGTCACCGTTGCACTTGAGGAATCGCCTGCAGGCCGTTGCATGCGCGCCGCAAAGCCCACTATTTTTCATGGTGCGGAGCTGGATCAGTTCCCCGCTGAATTGGTTCGCGTCTTACGCGAAAAAGGACTCACGTCGGTGTGCTGCGTTCCGCTGATCAGCAAAGGCCGCGCCTACGGCACGCTCAATCTCGCCAGCCGGCGCCTGGACGCCTTCAGCGATGGCGATGCCGAACTGCTCGATCGCGTGGCTGCGCAGATTGCCATCGCCGTTGAAAACGCGCTGGCCTTTAAGGAAATTGATTCCCTCAAGAACAAACTGGCTGTGGAAAAACTTTATCTCGAAGAAGAAATTCGCAGTGAATTTAATTTTGAGGAAATTGTCGGCGAAAGCCCCGCCATCAAGCGCGCCCTGGCTCAAGTGGAGCTGGCCGCTCCCGGCGACACTACTGTCTTGATTTTGGGCGAAACCGGGACCGGCAAAGAGCTGATCGCACGGGCCATTCACAATTTAAGTCCGCGCAGCGAACGTACTTTCGTGAAAATTAATTGCGCCGCAATTCCCAGCGGCTTGCTGGAGAGCGAACTCTTCGGCCACGAACGCGGCGCGTTCACCGGAGCCATTGCGCAAAAGGTTGGCCGCTTCGAACTCGCGGATAAAGGCACTATTTTTCTCGATGAAGTGGGCGATATTCCTTTGGAATTACAGCCAAAATTATTGCGGGTTTTGCAGGAGCAGGAATTCGAACGCCTCGGCGCCACCCGCACAGTGCGCGTAGATGCTCGCGTGGTCGCCGCCACCAATGCGGATTTAAGCCGCCTGGTCGCCGAGCGCAAATTCCGCAGCGACCTTTTCTATCGTGTGAACGTTTTCCCGATTCAAATTCCGCCGCTGCGCGATCGCCGCGAAGATATCCCGCTGCTGGTCCGCTACTTCGTACAGAAATTCAGTCGCCGTCTGAATAAAATCGTTCAGTATGTTCCGTCCGAAGCCATGGACGCGCTGGTCGGCTACTCCTGGCCGGGGAATATTCGCGAGCTGGAAAATCTTCTCGAACGCGCGGTCATTCTTTCTCCCGGCAAGGAGCTGCGCGTGCCGCTCTCCGAATTGCGCAACGCGTTGACCGCGCCCCTCGAGGAGTCTCCGCTGGCCATTTCCGCAGCCGCGCCTGTGGCCACCCTGGAAGAAGCCGAACGCCAGCACATCCTGCGCGCTCTTAGGCAGACTCAATGGCGCATCGCCGGACCACGTGGCGCCGCTGCAATGCTCGGCATGAAACGCACCACTCTGCAGGCCCGCATCCGCAAACTAGGTATCCGCCGCCCGCTGTAATCATGTCGGTGAGCGCTGCACTCGAGTATGTTTTAGTAGACGCGAAGCCTGGAAATGATAGGCATCTCTATAGTTGTGTTGTGGCTTCCGCCAAACACCCGATTCTACCAGGGACGTTTGGGCACCAAGCAGGTTCTAGCCCATATTCAGCCAAGATGGATTCCACGGCTGGTGCTGATTCTGTTCGGATTAGCCGCGATTTTGGATGGAATCTGGCAAGCACCTCACCGTTAGCGCGCCAAGCGCTATCACCGCTCTTTTTTTTCGCATGCGACGAAGGAGCTCATTTTCGCCTGGTGATAAGTAATTACTTCAACTCCGTATTCAGCAAATTCGCCAATCGCGCTCCCGCCAATTCCACTCGCACCTTCGCCAATTTCCCGGCATTCTTTTTGTACGCGGTGGTCAATGTAAACGGCCCATTTCCTGCGGCAATTGGCGCCGCATAGACCGTCTGCTGCGATTCCATAAAACTTTCCGCGATCCAATCTTTTTCGTCGGACTTCGCTGCCAACGCCGCCTCCGCGGCCGGCAATTTTCTCGCGGCCTTCACCACCGTCTTCAAGTCGTTGTTGGTGCCGGGCAGATTGTCCCAAAAGGCATGCAATTTGCAACTGGTGCAACTTAGTTTCACTAGATTGCCGCCGGAATCGCCGTTCGGGTCCGTGCTGCTCACGCGCGTCGAAGCATGCAGCGGCTGATGAACGTCTCCCACCAAGTGCAGCAGCCATGTCAGATCGTATGACTTCAGTGGATCGGCACTGCTGGAAGACAACACCGTTCGAAACAACGCAATCCGCTCCTGCGCATTCGGCGTGGGGATCGCCGGCAATGCCGTTCCATCGATCGTAAATGGCGTGTCGATAAAATGCCAATACTTGTGCATCAGCAAATCGTCGTAGCCGGTGTTTTTCCCGGGATCTGGACTGCCGTCCGGCCGATTGCCGTTCTGACTCCCATCCTGCGTATAAGTCGAATCCCGTTTGATCCCGTCAGCCCACGTCGCCGCAATCATGAAAATCATCAGGTTCTTGTCATCCGCCGACGCGCCAGGCGCTTCCTTGTCCACCGTCGCCGACCAATCGCTATATTTCGGATTTAGCTTCAACAGCGCATTGACGCGATCGCGCGTTGTGGGAGTCAATTGCTTGTACGCGATATACGCGACGGTCATATGTCCGCGGTCGTTCCAGGCAAATGCCGGTCCGCTCAACGCCAATCCCAGCACCCCGCACACCAGAACCCTCAGCACCTTTGCCGTGAATTGCATAAACCCTCCGATGCTTGCTGAATCGTGCGTTTGCTCTCCCAATCGTTTCTTGCATTTTTTAAGTAGCGACTCGATAACTCTTTGACGACTGTACTTTCTCTCCGGTTTCCCGCTAACTCCGTGTAAAATTACCAGTTCGAACTCACCCTGAGGGCTCAACATGGCTAACGTCAGCACCAAGAAGGGCATCATCGGCATTCTTACCGGAGGCGGCGACGTTCCCGGCCTCAATCCCGCGATTCGCGGAGTCACGTTCCGCGCGCTTCGCGAGGGCTATCAAGTGATCGGCTTCCGCCACGGGTGGGGCGGCCTGATCGAAATGGTGCGCGACAAATCCTACGACAACTCGGAAAATTTCCAGATCCTCACTGAAGATATTGTCAATCGCGCCGGACGCACCGGCGGTACGTTTCTGCATTCTTCGCGCACCAATCCGGGCCGCACCAGTAAGAGCAACGTCCCCGAACATCTGAAATCTCAGTACCACGCCGAGAAAAACGATCTCACTCCCGAAGTCCTGAAAAATCTCGAGTGGCTCGGTATCGACTACATGGTGCCCATCGGCGGCGACGACACGCTCAGCTACGGCGTCCGCCTCCACCAGGAAGGTTTCCACGTCGTGGCCATTCCCAAAACCATGGACAACGACGTTCCCGGCACCGATTACTGCATCGGCTTCAGCACCTGCGTCACGCGCACCATTCAGTTGACCAACGATCTGCGCACCTCCGCGGGCTCGCACGAACGCTTCCTGGTCCTCGAAGTCTTCGGACGCTACGCCGGATTCACGGCAATGCTCCCCACGATGGCTGGCGCCGCGCACCGCTGCGTCATCCCCGAGCACAAATTTGATATCGACAATCTCACTGAGCGCCTGGTCTCCGACCGCCATAAAAATCCCAGCCACTACGCCACGGTATTGGTTTCCGAAGGTGCCATGTTCGAAGGCGGCGAAATGATCTTCGAAAGTGAGTCCGCTGACGCCTACGGCCACAAAAAACTTGGCGGCATCGGCGAAATTGTCGCCGAAGAAGTGAAAAATCGCTCCGCCAAATTCAACAAGGGCAAGAAAATCGACGTCATTAGCCAGAAACTCGGCTACCTGGTGCGCTCCGGTGACCCCGATGCGCTCGATTCCATCGTACCCATGGCCTACGGCAATCTTGCGCTCGACCTCATCCTCAACAAAACTTTCGGCCGCCTAGTAGTCTTGAAGGAAGGCCGCTACGACAACGTGCCCATCGGCACCATCACCGCAACGAAAAAATTCGTCAATGTGAAAGAGCAATACAACACCGAGCGTCTTCGCCCGCAATACACCAGCTTCGCCAACAAGCCCCTGTTCCTGATGGGCTCCTAAGCGAAACGTGTTCCCTGGCTACAATCGCCTTTTGCAGTGCGGCAGCAGTTTCACACTCATCTGTTTCTCGCCGGTATCCCTACTGCACCGCGGACCAGCTATCTCTTTCGCACAAGCCTCTTTCCTTTCCCGCTTCTTGCCATCACAATTCCAAGAAGCCTCCCCGGCCTGATCGCGCGCAACATTTTCTCTTGCGCGTTTAGCCCGAATTCTGTTTCGCTATCATTACATTCTGCCGCACGCGACCCCGCGCGCGGACCGGCGGTGCATGATGTCAGCAACGACGCAACATCTTTTGGGCCAGCTCGCGGACGGCCGCTTTCCGCTCCGCAAGCTTCTTGGGGTCTCGCAAAATTCCGCTGTCTTCCTCACCTCGGAACCCGTGCAGCCCGGCGATCCTGCTCCCGACGTCGCCATAAAATTAATTCCCGAAGACCCATCTACCTCCGACCTGCAACTCGAACATTGGCGCGCCGCCGCTGCTCTTTCTCATCCCGGACTTCTTCGCATCCACCATTTCGGCCGCTGCACCATCGACGGTTCCCCGTGCCTGTACATCGTCACTGATCGTGCCGACGAAGATCTCGGCCAGCTTCTCCCGCGCCGCGCTCTCACGCCGGACGAAACCAGCGGCATGCTGGCCGCGGTTCTTCCCACACTTGATTTTCTCCACGAAAGCGGTTTCGTGCACGCCGGCATCAAGCCTTCCAACATTCATGCTACCGGCGACAACGTAAAGCTTTCCGCCGATCGCATCGTGCCCGCTGGCGAATCCGCTTCTGCCTGGCCGCTTGCCGCTCCGTTCGCCGCGCCCGAATCGGTACTTTTTCCCTCCTCTGACACCTGGTCTCTCGGCATCTCCATCTGCGAAACGCTCAGCAAAATTTTGCCCCAGCAACGGCCATCCGGCCGTTTCGTACTTCCCGAACTTCCGGCTCCCTACGCAGAAATCGTTCGCTCGGCCCTCGTCGAAGAGGCCACGCTGCGCATTACCCTGGACCAGGTTCGCTCACTTCTCGATCCATCCTACGTCGCAAAGCGCAAACCTGCGCCAGCCGTTGACGAATCCGCCGCTTCTCAGGCCGATCCTGCTATGGAGTCGCCGTATATTCGTCCACCCGAAGCGCCCAATTCTCCAGAATCCCTGATCGCCGCAGTCGACTCGTCTTCCGCCGCGTCCCCGTCGACGCATTCTCGGGCCGCTCAGCGCCAACCGCTTCCAGAAATCGATCCTCTTGCGGTGCCGCTATCCCCAGTTTCACCCAACGCCTCCCGCAGCGTAACGCCGCAACCCTCGCGCGCGCCGATTCCCGTCACTTCACTTCCACAAGTCAACGCCACCATCGGTAGCGCGCGCCGCGTTATCTCTCCCAATCCGCAGCCGCGTTCGAATAAACTTTTTCTGGTCAGCGCAGCCGCCGCCGTCCTCCTGGCCATCATCTTCGTGCCGCGCCTGATTCTCCGTTCGTCCAAATCTTCCACGCCGAATTTCGCCAACTCCAGCGCCACTTCTGCAACCACAAAAGACTCGTCCGCGCCCGCCAAAACAAATCCATCGCCATCTTCAAGTTCCGCAAGCGCCGCGAATTCAAAAACAAACTCCGCGCCAGCATCGCCCAATAATTCCCCGGAACTGAATTCCGCCAGCACGAATTCGCACATCAACAGAAACAGTCCGTCGCCAAAATCTGAATCGCCGAGTTCCTCGGTTTCCTCGCGCAACACCACGGCATCGCCGCCCGCTGCCCCTCCACCTTCGGCCGCGCTGGTAACTCACGCGCCAGCAAACGTAAATCCCGCCTCCCCGTCCATCATCCGCAAAGTCCTACCGCAAGTTTCCGAAAAATCCCGCTCCACCATCCATGGCACCGTGCGCATCAACGTCCGCGTGCAACTCAATCCTGACGGCACCGTGTCCTCCGCCGAATTAGCCGCTCCCGCTCCCAGCCAATTCTTCGCCGACCTGGCCCTAAAAGCCGCCCAACAATGGCAGTTCGGCGCGCCATCTTCCCGGCCTCCCTCCTCGGCTGCTTCCGGAGCCTCCGCCTCCACTCTTCCGTCCTCCACGGTAATCCGCTTCGACTTCACCCCAACCTCCACCGCCGCCTACCTGCCGTAGCGCCAAGAATGATGTGGATGGGCCGTTGTAGCGGCCGCCTGCCGGGTTCCCGGCCGTGTCGGTTGCCACCGCCCACTGCTCACTCCCCACTTTTCTGTGCTACCTTTCCTTTTGGCCTCGCCGCCAAACGCACATGCCACCCACCAGAGTCCAAATCTACGGGCAGACTTATTCCATCGCGGGCGAACTCGATGCCGCCTACGTGCAGAAACTTGCCGCCTATGTGGATGAAAAAATGCGCACCATCTCGGACGCTACCAGCACCGTTGACACCCAGAAAGCAGCGGTCCTCGCCGCTCTCGCCATTGCCGACGAGCTGCACAGCGGCCTACGCGAACGCACCGAACACGAAGAGTTACTGCGCGAACAAGCCGAGCGCTGCCTCACCCTCGTCGAACGCGCCCTCAAACAAACCGCTTAGTCGCGGGACGCGCTGCCCTCATACAGAAACGTCATCGGCTTTGGTCCGTGTTTCATATAGCCGGTGGTCAGGTGCGTGACGTGAAAACCCGCCTGCTCCAGCAACGCAGAAATGGGCCGGTTCAAGTGGCACCCTCCGGCGAAGCGCTTCCATATCGGCGTCAAACGATCCTGCCACTTTCTAACGCTGGCGTCAGGCGATTGCCCATGTTCCACAAACCGCAGGCGTCCGCCCGGTTTCAACACCCGGCGCATTTCCTCTAACGCCTGCAGCGCATCGGGAATGGAACACAGCGTCCAGGTCATCACCACGATATCCACTTTGCCGGACTCCAGAGGAATCGCTTCGGCCGAACCTTCCAGGAATTTCACGCTGATGGAAGATTTTCCGGCGGCGCGCTGAGCCATCGCAATCAATTTTGCCGAAGGTTCCAACGCCAGTATTTCTTTCACGCATGCCGGATAGAATTCCAGGTTCGGGCCGGCGCCAATTCCAATCTCCAGTACGCGGCCTTCGGCTCCCGCAAGCACACGTTCGCGGTAAGGCTCAAGCTCGCGATTGCGCATCGCCAGTTTCACCAGGTGCGGAACAATGTGCTCCTGATAAAAACTCATCACGAATTCTTTCACCGCAGCGGCAAGAAAAATCGACAACTGTTCCTTAACTGGCGGCCGTTCTCACTGGCTCCATTGGGTCGGTGAGCGATCCCAGCGATGTTTTTGCAATTCTGAATGCAGCGCGTCGGGCATGGGGCCTTTATCGCTGGCGGCGATATTTGCTTCCACGTTGCGGATTTTTCGCATGCCGGGAATAATCGTGCTCACATCAGAATTATTTAGAATGAATCGCAGCGCCATTTCCGGCATGGAAGAGCCAGCCGGAATCAGGTGTTTCAACGCGCCGGCGTGTTCCACGCTGCTGCGCAGATTTTCTGGCACGAAATATGTGCTGCGCCAATCTTCTTTCGGCCACTTGCTTTCGAGCGTCAAGGTTCCAGTCAACGAACCTTCGTCAAACGGAACGCGCGCAATGACTGCGACATCTTTTTCGCGGCACGCCGGAAAGAGTTCGTCTTCGGGATTCTGGTCGAAAATGTTGTAGATCACTTGCACGGCATCCACCAATCCGGATTTCACCGCGCGGATTCCGTTCCAGGGCTCCCAGCGATTCAGGCTGATTCCGATGGCACGGACTTTTCCGCTCTCGCGTAATTTTTCGATCGTGCGCACCGTGCGTTCGTCCTCGAGCCATTTGTCTTCCCAGGTGTGATACTGAATTAAATCGAGTGTGTCGGTTGCAATGTTGCGCAAACTTTTTTCCACGTACTCGAAAACATATTCCGGCGGATACGATACGTCGAGCTTAAAGTTGCGTTTCGACGGCCACTGGCGATTCTTCGGCGGAACCTTCGTAGCTACATACAATTGTTTAGAAGGATTTGCGCGCAGCGCTTTCCCCAGCAACTCTTCGCTGTGGCCATCGCCGTAAGCCCAGGCGGTGTCAAAAAAGTTGCATCCGAGATCAATCGCCCGCTGCAGCGAAGCCAGCGATTCGGCGTCCTCGGAACCGGTCCATCCCGCCATGCCCCACATTCCGTAGCCGATCTCGCCGACCTGCCATCCCGTGCGTCCAAACCGCCGAAATTTCATGCGCTCATCTCCTCACTCCGATTATATGCATGGAACGCGCTCTCCGCTTATGACTGTTGCGATTCAGCTGTACTTCGGTACAGGCAGCGGCAAATCCAGTTGCTGCTAGCATCGGAATGACGCTGTAACCGGTGGTTAGGAGAGTTCGGCATGAAGCGCGAAAGGCTCATTTTGTCGGTGTTAGTATGGGTGTTTTGCGCTGCGCCGAATTTCGCGGAGCAACGTGCGACGCAATCCTCGGCCACCAAGCCGGCCTCCACAGCAAACCCGCAACAAATGCGTCTGACAACGACGTCGGAGCATGCCCGAGAACTCTTTGGCCAGGCCATCATTTTGAGCGGAAACTACCGGCTGGATGAATGCCTGAAAAGTTTGCGTTCGGCTGTAGCCGAAGATGCGAACTTTGCTGCCGGATGGAGTTTGCTGGCTTACTTCGCGACCGACGCGCACGAGGCTGCGGATGCGTTGACTCGCGCGCAAAGGCTGGCGGGAACAAGTTCGCCGAGTGAAATGCTGTTTGTGCGCTGGATCGCTGCACAAAAACAAAACGACCAGATCGCGGCGATTTCCAACCTGAACGATTTAACGAAACGCGAATCCGATGACAAATTTATTTTATATCTCGCGGGACGGTGGTTTGTGGATCAGCGAGATCAGCAACGCGCGGTTCCATTGTTTGAAAGAGTCTTGCTGCTCGATCCGGAGTTCACTCCGGTTTTGAACCGGCTGGGGTACGCCCACGCGGCGATGGGTGATATGGCGCGTGCGGAAGCATTGATGCAGCGGTATGTTGCGGCGATGCCGACCGATCCGAATCCGGAAGACTCGTACGGGGATATTCTTTTCAAGGCCGGCCGCTATCAGGAAGCGGGCGGACACTTTGAAGCGGCGCTGAAAAAAGATCCGGCGTTTGGACCGTCCCAACACGAGTTGGGAGATGTGTTCGCGATGCTGGGCAATCAGGATGCGGCGCGCGAGGCTTATCACAAATCCGCGCTGGTGGCGGCGAATCCGCGGCGCAGCCTGGAATACCGCTCATCGATCGCGTTGAGTTACGTCCGCGACAATTTGTACGGATTCGCCGACCGGGAATACGCGGCACTGGCCGCGGAAGCAAAAGCGCAGAAGTACACCGACCTGGAAGCCGGTTTGCAGGAAGCGATGGCGCTATACCAAACGGACGATCTTGCCGCGCTAAAACATCTGGACGCAGCGGAAGATGCGATTCGCGACGATGCGGATCTGGCAACGGTCACGCACGATGAGCATATGGCGGTGATTCGCCGCTGGCGCGGGGTGCGATCTCTCCATGCCGGAAATCCGGCGATGGCAGACGTGTGTATACGGGTGATGCAGCAGAGATATGAAGCGACCGAGAATGAGTTTATCGGCGGGCAGTTGCACTCGCTGCGTGGCGCGTGGCTGCTGGAACAGAAGAAGTTCACGGCAGCGATTGCTGAGCTAGAAGCAGCGAGCGATGATGCGTTTTCCTTAGAGCTGCTGGCGCGCGCCAAGCGGGAGGCGGGCGACGGCGTGGGCGCCGACGTTGCGCTCCACAAACTTCTTGCAATTCATTCGTCAACCATGGATTCCGTCCTGATCGTCGAACCCCTCCGGCAAAAATCCGCGCTATCCGCAACCGCTTCGACAAGCCGCTGAGTTATTGGAGCCACTTCCCTTAACTATTCCTTGAGTTTGAGTTTGCCTGCAGATTTTTGTTCTTCGAGGAAGGCTTTTAGTTCGCCGGAGGCGCCGAGCAGGCGAGTCCATTGTTCATAATAAAGGGTGACCGGGAAGCGGCCGAGGCCGTAGACGCTGACGCCGCCTTTTTCGCCTACGCGAAAATCCAGGGCGCCGCTCTTTTTTGCGCCTAGCTGTTTCTGTGCTTGCTCGAGTTGGGCTTTTAGTTCTTCGTAACTTGGTTCGGACATTTTGTCCTCCGTCCTCCGCCTAGCAGCTAAGAAAGAATTTAACACAGCGGGCCTAGAGATGAGAGCACCGAGGGCACCGAGAAGGTACCGAGATGGCAGCGTGGCCGTGAACAGGAAAACACGTCTCTAACGGAAAAAGCACCGGTCTAAAGACCCTGCCTGCGGCAGGCAGACGGCCACTAGCGAAACTACGCATGTTCGCGCGGTAAATAGGTGTGCGCTACTCGAACCGGCGGGATAAAGCCTCTGCTTCCTGGAGAGTTCTTGAACCGGATTAGACCTGCAGGCGGTCGCCTTCGCGGGCGGCTACTTCGTACAGGACCGGGTTGATAAAGAAGCCGAGGACCAGGCGGGAGAGCAGGCCGGCTACGACGACGATGGCGAATGGTTTTTGCGTGTCGCTGCCAACGCCGGTGGACATGGCGGCGGGGAGCAGGCCGAGGCAGGCGACCAGGGCGGTCATCATGATGGGACGAAGGCGCAGCAGTGAAGCTTCACGAGTGGCCTGGCGAATCGTGCGACCTTCCAGACGAAGTTTGTTGATGTAGCTGACGAGAATCACGGCGGTCTGCACGGAAACGCCCAAGAGCGCGAGAAGTCCCAGGAAACTGGAGACGCTGAGCGGGGTGTGGGTAAGTTTTAAGGCCACGAGCGCGCCCACCGGTTCGGTGAGAACGACGCCGAGAGCGATGGAAATAGGAAATTTCAAATTGCCATATAGCGCGAACAGAATCATGAAAATCAGGAAGACGGCGAGCGGGCCAATAATATAAAGCTGCGATTTGGCTTCGAGCAATTCGCTGTATTCGCCGCCCCACTCCATGCGATAGCCTTCGGGCATCTGCACACTCTTGGCGATGTTGTGCTGGCCCTGTTTTACGATGCCTTCGAGATTGCGGCCTTCCACGGAAAATTGAATGCCGATGTAGCGGGAATTATTTTCGCGATAGATGAAGGAGGCGCCAGAAGCCTGGCGAATGGTGGCAAGTTCGGACAGGGGAATCTGCTGTCCGGCAGGCGCGGGAACCAGCAAATTGCCAATGTCGCGAGCGTTCGAACGGAATTGCGGTTCCATGCGAACCACCATATCGAAAAGTTTTTCGCCCTGAATCACTTGAGTAGCGGTTTGCCCGCCGACAGCAGCCTGAATGACCGCCTCTACGTCGGAGACATTGATGCCATAGCGAGCGATTTTTGCGCGGTTGGCATCGATGATCAGGCTGGGCTGACCAAGTTCGCGGACAACAGTTAGTTCCTTAAAACCGGGCGTGTGATCGAGGACGTTGCGGATTTCGACGGCTTTCTTTTCCAGGACCTCGAGATCGGGGCCAAAAACTTTTACGGCCAGCGCGGACTTGAGGCCGGTAAGCGCTTCGTCAACTGCGTCTTCGGCAGGCTGCGTGTAATTGAAGATTACGCCAGGATAGGATTGGAGTTTGTGCTGAATGTCTTTTTCGAGTTCTTCCTTGTCGCGAATAGAGGATTGCCTCCAGGCTTTGTCGTTATAAGGCTTGAGGCCAACGTAAAATTCGCAGTTAAAAAATCCCGTCGGATCGGTGCCATCATCGGGCCGGCCGAGTTCAGAACCAACGACAGTGACCATCGGGTATTGATTGAGGATTTTGCGGATCTCCGGGGCGAACTTGGCGGCATCTTCGAAGGAAATGGTGTAAGGCATGGTGGCGCGAACCCACAATGCGCCTTCATCGAGATGCGGCAGAAATTCACCGCCGATAAATGGAATGAGCAGAAGAGTGGAACTGAAGATCAGCACGGTTGCCAGAATGGTGGATTTGGGATGATCGAGACACCATTCGAGGCGGCCGGAGTACCAATCACGAATGCCGTTGAAAATCCGGTTTTCTTTTTCCTTAACGCCTTTGCGGAACCAGTAGGAAGCGAGAACGGGAACTAGCGTGAGGGTAATGAGCAGGGCTCCGATGAGCGCGAAGGCCATGGTATCGGCCATAGGATGAAAAAGTTTTCCGGCTGGTCCGGTGAGCGCGTAAATAGGCAGATAGCCGGCAATGATGACCGCGACAGAATAAAAAATGGGACGATCGACATCGCGCGCGGCGTGCAGCAGAACTTCGTGCAGTTGGTAGTCCTGGCCATGGCGCTCGCTCAGCTCGCGATAAATGTTTTCCACCATGACGATGGTGCCGTCAATGATGATGCCGAAATCGATGGCGCCGATAGAGAGAAGATTGGCAGCTTCGCCGGTAAGGTGAAGAAAAATAAAAGCAAAAAGCAAAGCGAGAGGAATGGTAAGTGCGGTGATGACGGCAGCACGCACGCTGACCAGAAAAAAGATCAAGACAACCAAAACCAAAATCATTCCGCGAAGTAGATTGCCTTCTACGGTGTCGGTGGTGACGCGAACCAGGTCGCTGCGGTCGTAAAAAGGACGGACCTTGACATCACGCGGCAGAACATTCTGGTTAATTTCTCGCGTTTTTCGCTCCACGCCCTCAAGGACGTTCTGCGTTTGCTCGCCGCGACGCATGAGAATGACGCCTTCGACGGCATCGTCATTGTTTTTGGTCTTATCCTGAAAACCGAAAATGCCGAGACGGGGGGCGTGGCCGATTTCCACGCGGCCGATGTCACGGATGCGGACCGGCGCGCCGTTATTGCTGGCCACGACGATTTCGCCGATGTCGTCGGTGGATTTTACGAGTCCAAGACCGCGCACGTAGTAAAACTGGCCGCCCTGGGAATAAAAGCCGCCGCCAGTGTTGGCGTTGTTGTTCTGCAGCGCGGTAACGACCTGCACCACGGGAAGGTGGTAGCTGTAGAGGCGGGATGGATCGAGCAGGACGTGATACTCCATGGTGGGGCCGCCGAAACCGGAATCGTCGGCGACGCCCGGGACGCTGCGATAGGCGCGTCCAATAATCCAGGCCTCCATGGTGTGCAATTCCTGTGGAGAACGGTCGGGACTTTCGATGACGTAGCGATAGACCAGGCCGCTGGGGCTGAACAGAGGCGACATGCTGGCGGTGACGCCCTGCGGAAGAGTGGCGTCGCTGAGGCGTTGGAAAACGAGTTGCCGGGCCAAGTAGGGATCGACGCCTTCGTCGAAGGTGAGGCGGACGTCGGAGAGTCCGTAGAGCGAGATGGAACGCATCACCTGAAGATGCGGGGTGCCGTTCATGGCGAGTTCGAGCGGCAGCGTGGTGAGGCGTTCGACTTCTTCAGCAGCGTGACCGGGCCACTGGGTGACGAGCTCGACCATAGGCGGAGACAAGTCTGGATAAGCATCGACCGGCATTTGCCGGAAGGACCAAATACCGGCGATCACCATTAGGACGGTGACCATGAGCACAAGAAAACGCTGGCGAAGCGCGAAATGTACGATGCGATGGATCATCGCTGGTTACCGTGAGTTCTCATGGTGTTTAGTGCTGCAACGAATTCATGAACTGCAGGAACAGACTGCCGTTGCCGGCCACGCGTTCGCCTTCCTTGACGCCGGTTTTGAGCTGAACGCGACCGTGACCCGATTCGCCGAGAGTGACCTGGCGGCGCGAAAATTCGCTTGGCCCGGACTGGACGTAGACAAAGGGCTCGTTTTCGGTGTCGCGCAGAATGGCGTCATCGGGAACGGTGAGCACGTTTTGCAGGGCGCCAGCGCGGACGGTTGCGGTGACGTACATGTCCTTCTTCAATTTTTTCCCGGGGTTTTGCGTGACGATGCGGGCCTGCAGAGTTCGCGTGGCGGCGTCGAGAGCGGGTGCGATATAGGAAATTTTTCCATGGAAGGTGTCGGGGTAAGTGTCGGTCGAGATTTCGACGTCCTCACCGGCGTGAACCGACGCCAAATCACTCTGATAGACGTTGACGAGCACCCACACAGTATCGGTATTGGAAATGGTGAAGCATTGCGTGGTGGCGGCTTGCAGAAGCTGACCGGGGCCGACGAGACGTTCGACCACTTCGCCATCAATGGGTGCGATGACCGGAATTTCCGCAGTGGACGTCAGGGAATTTTTGCTGACGGCGTCCGGATCTTTGAGGCCCAGCGCGCGTAGAGCGTCCGTAGACGATGCCAGATCGGCGTGAGCCTGCGCTTGAGTTAACGCAGCCTGTTCGAGGTCGGCTTCGGCGATGGCACCGTGAGCGAAAAGATCTTTTGCGCGAGCGTAAAGTTTGTCCGCGAGGGCAGAGGCATCGCGCGCCTTGAGGTAAGCGGAACGGGAAACAGAAAAATCGGGACTGGTCACGAAAAGCAGAGGTTGGCCGCGGTGAACTACCTGGCCGGGGGTGGCGAGGATTTGTTGCACCGGTCCTCCGATGGGAGAAAAGACCGGAGCGGTTTCAAAAGCGTTGTAGGCAACTGCTCCGGTGAGGCGCAGGGTGCGGGGAAGATTTTCTTTCAGGACTGGCGCGATTTGGATGTGGGCCAACTGATCCTGCGTGATCTGAAAAGTTTGCGCGCTGTCGGCTTTGGATTCGCTGGCGGTGTAAGAGGTCATTTTGGATTCACCGGAGCCACCGCCACAGCCAGCGCAGGCCGCGGCCAGCAACGGAATGGCGAGCAGGCAAATGCGAGAGTTAGGAATGCGGTTTTGGGGCAAATTTCGGGTCATGGAAGATTCCTTGTGGCAACGGCCTGGCGCAACTGTTCCAGGGCCAGCATGTAATTGGCGAGAGCCTGGCGATAACCAAGCTGGTTAGCGCGATAGGTGCGCTCGGCATCTAGAAAATCGAGCAGGCTGGCGGCGCCGCGGCGATATGCGTATTCGCTGATGTCGCGGGATTGTTTGGCTTGATCGACGTAACCGCCGCGATAAAGCTGAAGGATCTGATCGGTGGTGTGGAGATTTTCGTAAGCGTCGAGCACATCGGTGGAAACTTGTTGCGTGGTTTCGTTGGCGGTTTCCTGGGCCTGGGTAATGGCGTAACCGGTGCGGGCGATTTCACCTTGATTGCGATCGAAGATGGCCAGAGGAATGCTGAATGAGACGGTCGAACTGTTGACGCCGCCGGTGTGCGAGTAGCTCAAACCGGCAGTGAGGTCCTGCTTGCCGTTGGCGCGTGCGAGCGCTTCCTGGCTGCGGGCGGCGGTGACGCCTTCCTGTGCGGCGAGCAAATCGGGACGGGAGCGCGAAGCCAAAACTCGTAAGTCAGTCAAAGAGGCGTTCTCCGGTTGATAGTCCAGGTCGCCGGTGATTTCGTAATCGTCGGGCACGGATTCGAAGCCGAGAAACTGGCGCAGGCTGGCGAGAGCCTGGATGCGATTGAGCTTGGCGGTTGATACGTCGGTCTGAAACTGCAGAAGCTGCAATTTGATTTTGAGGAAGTCGCCTTGGCTCATGGCCCCGGCCTTGAAGCGGGCGTCGCTGATGTTGACGGTGTTCTGAAAGCTGTCCAGATCTTGTTGAGCGAACTGCAATGTGGATTCGGCGAGTATGACGTTAATAAATTGTTGTGCGACGTTGAAAATCAAAGTGCGTTCGGAATCGGAGACTTGCGAGCGAGTGACGGAGGTGGCGTCTCTTGCGGCTTGCAGACGATGCTGGCGTTTTTTGCCGCGTTCGAAAAGGTAGCTGGCGCCGATATCGAATTGCGCGTTGTTGTCGAAATAATCGCTATTGAGGTTGCTGGGATTGAACAGTGGGATGAATTGCGCGTCCCAAGCCAGATTGGGATTGGGACGGAGGTTGGCGGTGATTTCCTGAGCCTGATTTTGCAGGATGGTGGAGCGCAGTGCCAGGAGTGCGTGGTTGTGCTGCACAGCGAGACGCAAAGCGTCTTCAAGAGTTATATGTGCGGAGGCATTTGTGTTTTGCGCAGGAGAGACAGAGGCGGGCGTCGGGCTAGCAGGCGGCGCCTCCTGCGCGGAAGCGGACGACGCCAGGGCCAGCAGCCCAGCGGCGAAAGAAATAACGGTCTTCATGGTGCAGATACCTCTTAGGTCCGTGCCGAAGCGACGGATGATTCGTTAAGCGAGACTACGGGAAGCGGGGAGCAAACTTCAGAGAGACGGAGGGGCGCGGGGCGAGGTGGCCGAAAAAGAGAGCCATGGAGCAACGAGTTGCGCACAAGAAACTTCCAGACGACAAATCGTGGGCGTAAGTTCGGTCAGCAGGGCTTGGGCGATTACGGCGTGACCTGCAGTGGCACAAACCTGGCAAACGTGAGAGCTGGAATTCGCGGAGGCAAAATCGCCGCAAAAGTGGAACTGCGCGCCCGACAGAAGGAGGGCGAGGCACAGAATTAGGAGGCGAATGGCGGGGCTATTTCGGTGCATGGAAATACAGCAATTACAAGGTTAAGGGAAAAATATGTGTGGGGTCAACATTTCAGCAGGAGGAATATTGATAAAAAGCACAACCGAATGCTTTGCTGGCGCGTCTAAGTGGGCGGGTTCGGGTGTAGACTAAACCGTATGGCGAGCGTTCGCAAAAACTCCTGCAAAGCGCCTTGGCGGCGGGCCGGCGCGGCGTTGATTTGCCTGGCGCTGCTGTATTTCGCCGGCGGTGGCAGCTTTCTGCACCAACACCATGGCGCTCCCGATACGGTTTGCCACGTTTGCCAGTCGCTGCATGCACCGGTACTGACGGTCACTTTTGGCGGTATCGCCTCCGCTCCACAAATTTCTGGTTGGCGCGATTCGCGGCCCGTTGTTATAGCGGCCCTCGATGAAGTTTCGCTTCTCCGTTCCGGCCGCGCACCTCCGTCCGCTTAGAACCATCCGTCTGATCCCTGCCCTTGTCGTTAAAGTCCTCCGCCCGGCGTGTACGCCGCGGAAGACGCGCCACTTCATTTGAGCGGCTTTGATCCACCCAATAGAAATGCCCATAGAGGCACGGAGAAATCATGTTGAAAAGTTTGCGAAGTATTGCATTCCTGACGTTCATTATAAGTTTGTGCTGTGGCGCGATTCCGGCGCGAGCGCAGTTGGGAAATTCGGGATCTATTGAGGGTGTGGTAAAGGACGAGACTGGGGGAGTAGTCGCCGGCGCGAAGGTCGAGATCTCGAATCCAGTTACGGGCTATCGCCGCGAGACAGTTACGGGAAGCGACGGGAGTTTTCGTTTCGCAAACGTGCCCTTTAATCCTTACCACATGGTGGTGAGTGCGTCCGGGTTCTCGTCGTACACGCAAGACGTGGATGTGCGCTCGACAGTTCCTACAACAGCGCAAGTGAGCCTGAAGGTTGGCTCGGCAGCGACGACGAGCATCACGGTGCAAGCCGAGGGTGCAGATCTAGTCGAAAAAGATCCCACTTTCCATACGGATGTGGACACCAGCCTGACGGAAAGGCTGCCACTGGAGAGCCAATCCTCGTCGGTGAGTTCATTGGTCACACTGGTGTCACCGGGTGTTGTGGCGGATTCGAACGGACTCTTTCACGGACTGGGCGACCATGCGGAAAATTCGTTTTCCGTTGACGGCCAGCCCATCACCGATCAGCAGAGCAAAGTGTTCTCGAACCAGATTCCGCTGGACTCGATTCAATCGCTGGAAGCGGTGTCGGGAGGACCGCCAGCAGAATACGGCGACAAGACCAGCCTGGTGATCAAAGTCACCACGAAATCCGGCCTTGGAGCAGGCAAGCCGACTGGCAGCGTTTACAGTTCTTACGGCAGTTTTGGCTCGGTAACCGCCGGGTTCCGAGTCGCGATGGGAAACGAAAAGTTCGGAAATTTCATCGCTGCGAATGGATTGAACACCAGCCGGTTCCTGGACCCGCCCGAGCTGCACGCCATCCATGACAAAGGCAACGAGGAGAATCTGTTCGATCGCTTCGACTACGCGATTACCGGGAAAGACTCGGTTCACGTCAACTTCCAATACACGCGTTCCTGGTTCCAAACTCCGAATACCATCGACAATCTGAACATCGGATTGACTGACCCGGTAACCGGAGCTCCACTGCCAGCGCAGGATCAACGCGCGCAAATCGCAACTTTTAACATCGCCCCAGTATGGACTCGCTTAATCAGTCCCACCACTCTTCTCACGGTCGGCGCTTTTGTGCGGCGCGATCATTTTAACTACTACCCCAGCACAAATGTTTTTGCCGACGGAACGGGAGTCATTCCTGGTGGTTCCTCGGCCACCCTGAATCAGGACCGCAAATTGACCAATACAGGTCTTCGCGCCGATTTGTCGTATGTAAAGGGCGCGCACAACATCAAAGTTGGCAGCACATTTCAGCACACGTTCCTGACAGAAGATTTCAAATTTGGAATTACCGATCGAAACTTCCTGAGTTCACAAGTGGACTCGGCAGGCAACCCGTGCTTTGTTGGCGGCGTGGCTTTCGACCCTCCATGCACCGACCTGCTGCCGTTTGACCTGACGCAAGGCGGAAGCCTGTTTCCTTTTCACGGCCACACGGACGTGAAGGAATTGGCGCTATATGCACAAGACACAATCAACGAAGGCAATTGGGCGTTCAATGTTGGCATTCGCTTCGATGTTTACCGCGGAATCGTCCACGATTGGCAGCCCGAGCCCCGCCTGGGCGTCGCTTATAACCTCAAAAAGACCAACTCGGTGCTGCGGGTTTCCTACTCGCGGGTGCTGGAGACGCCGTTCAATGAGAACTTAATCCTGGCCAGCACCGGAGCCTCTAACCCAATTATTACAGACGTCATCGGCGGCAGCAGCCTACAGGCGCCGATTCGCTCGGGGCAACGTAATCAGTTCAATGCCGGCTTTCAGCAGGCGTTTGGAAAGTATGTGGTGGTGGACGCCGATTACTTGTGGAAATATACGCACAACGCGTTCGACTTCTCAACATTCGGCAACACCCCGATCTTCTTCCCGATCTCATGGAAAAGTTCCAAGATCGACGGACCATCCGTTCGCGTGAGCTTGCCGAATTTCCATGGCCTCACGGCGTTGGCGGTACTGGCTCACGTACGAGCGCGTTATTTCCCGCCGCAGATCGCCGGACTGGGCGCCACCATCACCGGCGGCGAGGTCTTTCGTATTGACCACGATCAAGCTTTCAACCAGACAACGCATTTCCAATATCAGCCGTTCAAGAGTCTGCCGTGGGTCGGATTCAACTGGCGCTACGACAGCGGCCTGGTGGCCAGCAATCCCAATCTAGACAATTTCTCAGATGCATCAAGTTTCCTTGACGCCGATCAACAGACGGCCATCGGACTGTTCTGCGTTGATGCCGGAGGAGTCATGCACAACGCCTCCTTGACCACGGCTCTTGCGGTGGGCCCAGGAACAATCTGCGGAGCGAATCCCACCACGACTGGAGCAAAGCTGCTTAACATCGCAGGCGCAACGTTCGATGTGGACCACAATCCGACCCGCGTCAAACCGCGAAATCTGTTTGACGCCAGCGTAGGCGACGACAACCTGTTCCAGGGCGACAAGTACAAGTGGAGCCTGCGCTTTACGGTGATCAATATGACCAACAAGACGGCTCCTTACAACTTCCTATCGACGTTCAGCGGAACGCACTTCGTCACGCCCAGGGCGTACACGGCAGAGCTGGGTTTCCACTTCTAAGGCAGCAGGGGGCACGAGAAACTCCCGCGCGGGTTCTTCGATCGGAAGGGTGCCGAGAAGAGCCTCGCGGGAATTCATCAGCAGAACCAGCGGTCGGCGATAACGAAACAGTGTCGGACAGCTGAAGCCTATCGGAATGTGTGTCTCTGCCAAGAGTTGCCCGGCAATTTCACTGGTAATAGTACCGAGAATCACGGTAAGCCGCATCCAACTTGAGTCGAACCAGAAGGTTCAAAGATTTCGTATTGATCGATGGCCGGGCATGTTCCTGCCTTGGCAAGGCGCCCGTCCTCACAACGCTTCACAAAATTGACAAACACGACCTGTTCACTGGCTGGACAAGGGTGCCTGCAATAGTAGTGAATGGGACGGAACTACCCGCGAGACAATTGGGAAGTAGTCATCAGCCAGGAGAACTGTGTTCCCATCTCGATTAGCAATTCGACAAGCCTTCCCGTTCGAACTCGCAAGCATTCCTGATCACCCATGGGCGGTTGGCCGGTTGCGGCACGCTGTGGTCGCATGGGTATTATTGTTTGCAACGATGTCGGTTTTTGGGCAGACAGCCCCAACCCGCGACGAGCAGGTGCGGGTTGGCTCCATTCACGGGACGCTTACGACCACGCAAGCGGACGGCTCGGGCGGACTGGCCGGGATTTCTGTACAGTTGGCCGCAAAACCCCCCGATGGCAGCCCTTTGAGCACGGAGACAGATGACGCCGGACACTACGAATTCAAGGACCTTAAGCCTGGGTCCTATACGATTTCGATTAGCCAGCCGGGATTTGCGCCGTTTACCAAGACGCTGGAAATAAAATCCGGAGAGGCGGCCGTTGTTGATATCCGTCTGGAGCTGCTGACCGTTTCGGAACAAATTGAGGTCACCGAAGCGACTCAGACGATTGCGACCGAGGACGCGACGACTCCGAGCGTGGAGCTTACGCAGCGGCAACTGATTTCGCTTCCGACGGCGCAGGAAAAGATTCGCGAAGTCCTGCCAGTGACGCCTGGCGTAGTGAAAACGCTAGACGGCAAACTGGACTTCAAGGGATCGGACGAGAACCAAAGCCTGTTGCTGGTGAACTCCGCGCGGACGACCGATCCGGTGACGGGAAGCTTCGCGGTGCCGGTACCGACGGATGCGGTGCAGTCGTTCAATATTTACAAGACGCCGTATAACGCGGGCCTGGGAAGTTTTACCGGCGGATTGGTGGAGGTAGAAACCAAACCACCTGACGACGGATTTACCTACCGGCTGAAGAGTTTTATCCCCTCGGTGCTTGGCAAAAACGGAAGCATGATCGGACTGCAGGAAGCCACACCGGGGATCGACTTCAACGTACCGATCATCAAACACAAACTGCTGTTTTCGGAGATTTTTCAGTACGACATGAAGAAACGCACGGTGCGAGGCTTGCCGTGGCCGTTTGACATCAGCAAGAAACAGGGATTCAGCACGTTTTCGACGGTCGAAGCGATTCTGTCTGAGAGGCATGTGCTGACGCTGACGGTGAACGCGTATCCGCTGCGGACACAGCATGCGGACATCAATGCGCTGGTTCCTCAACCGGCTTCGAACGACTTGAATCAGACCGGCGAAACCTATGGATTGACGGACCGCTACCAATTTAGTTCCGGGGCAATCTTCAGCACCATCGCGCAATACACGCGGTTCGACAGCAATGCGCATGGGCAGGGGCTTACGGACATGCTGATCACGCCGGAAGGCTATGGCGGGAATTACTTCAATCGCTGGTCGCGCAAGGGCAAGGAATTTCAGCTGGTTTCCGCGTATCAATTTGCGGGGAAGCAGTGGCACGGCCACCACGAAATACATGCCGGCGTGGATTTCGATCGCCGGTCGTACACTGGCAACAGCAATTCGAATCCGGTGCAGATTTTGAATCAGGACGGGACGTTGGCGGAACAGATTAGTTTTGTGCCCGGCACGATGCAGAAGGCTTCGGATTCGGCGGTGGCCGAGTTTGTTCAGGATCATTGGGTCTTGAGTTCGCACTGGGCGGCGGATTTGGGAGCGCGGCTGTCTAGTGAGACGAATGGATGGTCGGCGGCGGTGGCTCCGCGGGTTGGTTTGGCTTACTCGCCAGGCGAAAGCGGGAAAACCGTGATTCGGGCGGGCGCGGGATTGTTCTATAGTTTGCTGCCGCTTCTGGCGGGAGACTTTGCGGCCAATCCAACGCAAGTGATTACGCCATTCAATGCAGGCTTGGCGATTGGACCGCCCGTGGCTTACACGAACGTGTACGCGGCGGGGCAAAATCCGCTGACAGGCAGCGCTTTGCCGAGCGGGCCAGACACGACGCCACGGAACTTTACGTGGAATGTTGGAATCGAGCACGAGCTGAAGAAAAACTGGATTTTGCGGGTCGGTTATTTGGATAGCCATACGACATATCTTTTCACGGAGAATCCGTTCACTGCGCCGGCGGGTGGGCAATCGTTTTTGGCTCTGGCGAACACGGGGTCATCGCATTATCACGAGGTGGAAACCGGTTTGCATTTTGCGTTTCATCACACGGATGAAGCGAACGTGTCGTACATCTGGAGCCGCACACGCGGCGATTTGAACAATCTTTCCGCGGTGCAGATTCCTTTTCTACAGCCAGTGATCCGGCCCAATGTTTACGGCATCCTTCCTTACGACGTGCCGAACCGGGTGGTTGCCTGGGGGATTTTTTCTCTGCCCAAAAAGCTCAAGTTCAGCCCTATCGCGGATTTGCACTCCGGCCAGGCGTATTCGAACATTGATACCTTGCAGAATTATGTGGGCACGCCGAACGGGGAGCGCTTTGCGACATTTTTCACATTGGACATCAAGGTCTACCGGCAATTCCGGGTTCCTTTTTTTGGCTCCGAGCATGGAAAAGGCAAGGGCCATCACGTGCGGCTAGGTTTCTATTCGCTGAACGTGACGAATCATGGAAATTTCAACGCTGTGTACAACAACGTGACAGCGCCAAACTTCGGGCAGTTCGCCGGATTTCTGGACCGGCGCGAAGGGGCGGTCATCGACTTTGTCGATTAAGTTCAGCTTCGGTCGATCAGCGCTCGGTGAAATAGTTGGCCAGCGGCGCGCTGTGGCAGGAACGCGGTTTGGCGGCGGGGCGCGGAAAGAATACAATTGAGCTGGAGCGGTACTTCGAAGCAGGTGAGAGTGCGAACGCCGTTTGAACCGTAATGAATCTCTGGGGTGCTGCGGACAGACAGCCTGTGTGCACGGCCTGTCCCGCTGGCGCGCTATAAAGTGGCGCGCGAACGGGGCAGGAAAGCCTAATGGTTGGCTCGTGGTGCCCACCTAATTCGGAGGTTCACGGCCTAGCTCTCCACGGCTTAGCAGTCCGCTCCTTTTCAGTTTTCAGTGGTAAGTGATAAGTATTCAGTCGAACCCGCCTTGCTGCCTCTAGCGAAGCGCGAATCACAAGAACAGCGCGTGAGTTTTTTCTGTAAACTTAGTATTGAAGCCGCAAAACTTAAAACGTCCTATGCGCGTACTTTTCATCGGAGACATCGTGGGATCGCCAGGGCGCGAGATCGTGCGCGAGCGCTTGGCTGACTTGGTGTCGCAAAGAAAGATTGATCTGGTGATCGCGAACGGAGAAAACTCCGCCTCAGGATTCGGGATTACGCCGAAAATCGTGGAGGAGTTGTTACGGTGCGGCGTTGCAGTGATCAGCGGCGGCAATCACAGTTGGGACCGCCGGGAAATCACGGAGTTTATGCCGCATGAAACGCGGCTGCTGCGTCCGGCGAACTTTCCTGACGGCGCTCCGGGAAGCGGAATGTACGTAGGCACCGCGAAAAATGGTGTGAAGTACGCAGTAATCAACCTGCAGGGCAGGGTTTTTCTACCGGCAATTGACGATCCGTTCCGCAAAGCGGACGAGTTGCTGGCCAGCTTGTTCGCCGACGTGGCGTTTGTCATGGTGGATATGCATGCAGAAACCACGAGCGAAAAAATAGCCATGGGATGGTACCTGGATGGGCGTGTGACGGCAGTTGTGGGCACACACACGCACGTGGCGACGGCGGATGAGCGCGTGCTGCCTGAAGGCTCGGCATATATCACGGACGTGGGCATGACCGGTCCGCACAGCGGGGTGATTGGCATGGACCGAGCGGCGATCATCAAGAAATTTCTCGATGGGCTGCCGGCGCGGTTCGAAGTGGCCGAGGGCGACGTGCAGATGAATGCCGTGCTGATCGATGCCGACGATGATGGGCCGCGGAATAACGCTGGGCGGTTGAAGGCCCGGAGCATCGAACGATTGCGGCTGCGCATCGACTAAAGTTGCGCCGAGCGCGGCGCTAGTGGAACGACGGATTATTCTTGTCGACACCATCCCAGCAAGAACAAGCAACCAAACGGCTTATCTGGCAGTCTCACCAGACGCATACGGACTTGCGCATATAAAACTGGAGTGTAGCCGGCCTTGAAACTTCTTGCGGTGATGTGTCTGTTATGGTGCACGGCAGGCGCTGCGCGCGCGCAGATTGATGCCGACCTGGTGGCCAAGCGGCGGCTGTTTGCCCCGATGGGACCCGGACTAAAACAAATCCGCGAGGCTGCGGACGGGAAAATTTATGTGCTGGCGTCGCCATCGCCCGGCCTGGTGGTGTTTTCGCCCGAGGCGCGGCGTTTGCTGACGATGCGGGAAGCTTCAGGATTGTCCCCGGCAGCATTAACAGAAGCGAAAGCTTCTGGGGATGTGCTGGTAGAGTTCGGCGAAGATTTCGACATAGACGCCGAAGGCACCATTTATATTGCCGATCGCGCGGCCAACAATGTTCAGGTCTATTCGAAGGAAGGCCGTCACCTGAAGACCATTGCGGTGAAAGCGCCAGTGGCCGTGGCAGCAATGCCTGAAGGCGAAATTGCGGTCGGAACGATGCAGCAGGAAAATCTACTGACGGTGTTCGACAAAACTGGCCGGCTGGTGCGTGATTTTGGCGATCCAGAGCCGCTGACGGCGCGCAAGGATCTGAACCGCTTCTTGAATCTTGGCACCATGGCGACGGACGCGATGGGCCATTTATATTACGGATTTAAATTTTTTCCCGAGCCCACAGTAAGGCAATTCGATCGTTTCGGCTACGCCGCGGAAGATGTGCGGTACACGGCAATCGATGCCATGCCAGAGGCCGCGGCCATGCGCAGGGAGATTGCACGGCAGGAAAGCCGCGGTGATACGCCGCGATTCAGACAAGTAATGACCGCGATGGGCGTGGAAAAGCAAACCGGCGAAGTGTGGATCGCGATCGGCAACATGCTGTTGCGCTTCGATAAGGAAGGCAACCGGCGAGCCACGTTCCGGCTGTACACGCCACAAAATGCGCGGCTTGAGGCGGTTGCCATCGTCGTGGAAAAAAATCGCCTGATCATTGGCGGCGATCCGGCCGGAGTTTATGAATTCGAGCGACTGGACAAACCGGACAAAAAGTAGAAAAAACTTCTGTGTTCGCTGGCGTATCGAAAATTCGACGCACCAAATATTGTACGTGAGCAAGAGAAAAACACGCCGGTAAAAAATTATTTTACAACTCGGGCATTTTTCCACAGCGTACGCGATGGGATTTTCTTCCGTTTCTGGCTGCACAGGGGCCAGCGGCGACGGTGCAATTGATTTTTTCCTCAGCGAATCCATGAAGTTGCAGCAAGTCGTGCACTCGGCAGGACGATTTTGCCGCCTGTGGAAAAGTTGTGTATGCTGTGTGAACGTGGGCACGTGCCCTGCCATACTTTTCACTTGCCCCCTTCGCGTCAATCGGAGAGAATCCCGCGCTGACACACCGAGGCGGCTCGGCGGTCGAGAGATTGAAAGGGACCCGCGCGGAATCAGGGGCACGCAGACATTCGCGCTCGGACAGCCTTCCCGCAGCAAAAAGTAATCACGAGGGCCTTACTTCAAGACAATTAAAGTCTTTCCACAGGTTATGCACATCTGTGGAAATAGCGAGGATTTGGTTTTTCGTTCAAATGACGACGGCTATCCAACTCAGCAAAGAACGTGAAGCAGCAAACCTGTGGGACAAGTTTCTGGAGCGGGTAAAATCCCGGGTCAGCATCAATACATTTAACACCTGGTTCCAGCCAACCCGGCTGAACCGCGCCGATAGCGATATTATTTACGTGCAGATTCCTACAACAGTGTTTCGCCAGGTGCTCACGCGCACTTACGGCGAAATCGTGAAAGCTGTTTTCCACGAACTGGGCGTACCGGCAATGCGGGTGCAATATGTCTGCAGCGAGGAAGAGCCGGTGGCGGCTGCGCCAGTTGCCGCAACGGCGTCCACAAAGCAATCCAAGCTGGATTTTGAAAGCAGCGACCACCAGTTGAACACCCGCTACACGTTTGACTCGTTTGTGGTCGGCAAATCGAATGAATTCGCGCACGCGGCTTCGCGAGCAGTTGCGGAACAGCCATCGAAGGCCTACAACCCGCTGTTTCTCTACGGCGGAGTGGGCATGGGCAAGACCCACTTGATGCATGCCATTGGACATACCATTAAGCAGAGGAATCCGGCGGCCCGGCTCAGTTATGTGAGCGCGGAGAAATTTACGATTGAAGTGATCAACTCGCTGCGCTTCGACAAAATGTTCAGTTTCCGCGAACGTTTCCACACCGTCGATGTCTTGCTGGTGGACGATATTCAGTTCATCGCGGGAAAAGAGCGGACCCAGGAAGAATTTTTTCATACCTTCAACGCCTTGTATGAGCAGCACAAGCAAATTGTGATTTCGTCAGACTGCCTGCCGAAAGATATCAATTCAATTGAAGAGCGGCTGCGTTCGCGTTTCGAATGGGGACTGATTGCGGACATTCAGCCTCCCGACCTGGAAACCAAGATCGCTATTCTCCAGAAAAAAGCGGAAAACGACCGCTTTGTGCTTCCCGACGACGTGGCGGAGTACATCGCGCGCGCGATCAAGTCCAACGTGCGCGAGCTTGAAGGCGCTTTGACCAGGCTGATGGCCTACGCTTCACTGACTGGCGCCGCCGTTTCGCTGGCCACCGCACAACAAGTTTTGCGCAATATTATCGCGTCGCAGGAAAAACGCGTCACCATCGAAGTGATCCAAAAGCGTGTGAGCGAGCACTTCAATTTGCGCGAACAGGATTTGAAGGTGCGGAGTAATACGCGCGCCATCGCTTTCCCTCGCCAGGTGGCGATGTACATTGTGAAACAGTTGACGACGGCTTCGCTGCCGGAGATAGGCCGTCAGTTTGGCGGCAAACACCACACTACCGTGTTGCACTCGATCAACAAGATCGAGGAGATGCGCCGCTCCGACAAGGAATTGAACCGCACCATCACTCGTTTGATGGACGCATTGCAGTAAACTTCCCCGGCTGGCCTAAAGCGCCAGTTCCCAAGTCTCGCCAACCAGGCTCTTGCCGAAACTTTGCTGCGCCTGCTGCTCGATTCACTTGTAACCTTCTTCCTGGTAGAGGTGGCGTGCTCTATCGAGCACGCTATTGGTCCATAGATCGATTTTTCGAAAACCGGCCGCGCGCGAGAAATGTGTGCATTCCCTCACCAGGCGCTTGCCAATTGCAAAACCGCGTGCCTGCGGCTCGACCAGCAACAAGCGCAGCTTAGCCACAGTCTCCGGCGAGTCCGGATGTTTCACCAGAAAAACACAGCCGACCGCTTCGTCATTCCGTTCGGCAATCCAGCAGCGCTCGCGGCGAGCGTCAAAATGATCCACGAAATCGGCCACGATGCGAGCCACCAGCGCCTCGAAGCGTTCGTCCCAGCCGTATTCCTGCGCATAGAGGGTGCCGTGCCGCTGTGCTACCCAACCCATGTCTCCTGGGCCGGTGGGGACGCAAAATAAACGGTGCGGTGCTTGCTGGTTTGCTCTGCTCAGCGCTCAGGATGCGCTCTATCGTGCTCATCGCGCTGACGATTCTTTGCCGGTCTGCAGCGGCAAGTGGTTTGAGCAGTGCGACTGCCTGGGCTGCTGCCTTTTCATCGATTGAGCTGAACTCTTTCTTGCCGCGACTCGTAAGAGAAAGAAAGGATTCTCTGGCGTCTTTCGAAGAGGCTTCGCGCGTAATGAACCGTTTCTTGGCAAAGCCTGCGAGGATGCGGCTGAGATAGCCCCGGTCCAGGTTTAAATTGCTGGCAATTTGGGTTGCCGTGGAACGGTTCCTTGCGGGAGATCTCGTAGATCACGCGCGCTTCAGCCAGGGTAAACACACTGCCAAGAAGGTGTGCGTGCAACGTGCCGATGGCGCGGGTGTAGAAACGGTTGAAACGGCGGATTGCGTCGCCTTGTTGCTGTAAGACTTTCATCATTCTGCTTCGCCATCGCTATAACCAAGTGTTTTAATTATTAGTTGACTCAGTCAAATAATAAAGATGTCGGGGTCAAATATACAAGAACAAACTTGTTAAGCGACTCCCTGTGCGGAAGCTTTGGAAATGGCGCGGATATTCTGTTGGATCTCGAGGATGAAAAAAGCCGCCAGTCTGCTCCCCTGCTGATTTGCAGGAAATATCCGAGATACACACATTGCATGCACAAAAATACTCTTGCCACAACCGGTTGACAGCGCGGAGGTTGCTCCAGGTTTCCACGGATTCACAGGGCTCATCATCACCACAAGGGATAAATTTGTTCTTAGAGAGCAACTAAGAGGACCAAGAACAATCCTTTGTTGCTGCAGTTGTAGCTGTGGATTATCGGTTCTTCTAAAGTTGGCCGAGACTACAACGTTTCCCACCAATTTCCACATTTCCAACAACCGAATCGCGTTCGTAAGGCTTTCGCCCGGAGCGAAAAACGAGTAAAGTACGCATCAGCGGATCGGGCTCCCGAAGGAAGGTGTAAATGTCTGCAACAGGTACGGTGCGTGAGGAAAGCCAAGCTATGGAATTCAGCGTAAGCAAATCGGCTCTATTGAACGAACTGACGACGACACAGGGAGTTGTGGAACGCAAGACCACCATTCCGATCCTGTCGAATCTGCTGGTGGAAGCGCGCGAAGACCGGGTGACCATCACGGCCACAGACCTGGAGTTAAGTGTGCGCACCTCATGCGAGGCGAAAGTTAAGAAAGAGGGCGCCGGTACCATCCCTGCCAAGAAACTATTGGAACTTGTACGCTTGCTGCCGGAAGGCGAAATCAAATTCAAACTCCTTGATAATCACTGGGTGGAAATTGTCAGTGAAAAGAAAAAGTACAAGCTGGTCGGAATGGCAAAAGAGAATTTTCCCGCGCTTCCGGCGATGCCGCATGTGCTGGTAAAGATTCCAGCGACGCTACTGGGAGGGCTGATTTCGAAAACCAAATTCGCAATTTCGATGGAAGAATCGCGCTACACGCTGAATGGGGGTTTGCTGATCTTAAAGCCGGACACGCTGGCTATGGTGGCTACGGACGGTCATCGATTGGCTCTTGCGGAAACCGATCACAAACTTAGCGGCCTAAATGGTGAAGTGAAGGTACTGATTCCCAAAAAGGCCATGGACGAAGTGGAAAAACTGTCGAGCCTAGCTGGCGCCGAAGCGCAGATGGATTTTGCCAAAGACGAAAGCCACCTGTTTTTCCAGGTGGATCATCGCCTGTTGATTTCGCGCATTCTGACCGGACAATTCCCGAACTATGAAGCCGTGCTGCCGCGCGATAACAACAAGTCCGTGGTGCTGGAACGCGCGGAGTTGAGCGATGCCGTGCGCCGCGTTTCGCAACTTGCGGATCAACGTTCGCATGCCGTCAAGATGGCGGTGTCGAAAGAAGGCATCGAGATTTCCGCGTCGAGTCCGGAGTACGGCGAAGCAAAAGAGATCATCGAGAAGGATTACAAGGGCGATCCGATTTCGATTGGATTCAATTCCAGTTATGTTCTGGATTTTCTCGCCGCTGCGGCGGAAGGCCCCATCAGTATCGAATTAAAAGACGAACAGAGCGCCGGGCAGATGCGCCCGCTTGCCGATGAGTCCTACCGCTACCGCTACATCATCATGCCGATGCGCATTTGAGCTTCTCGAACGGATCCGAGCCGTAGGGCTCTGTTTTAACCCGAAAGTAATTTTATGCTGCTATAACTAATATTGCGCCTTAGGATTGTGCGCTGCTGTTTGCCATTCCGTTTTGTAACCTCAAACGAACCGGCTTTTCTTGCTGTTCGATGCCCAAGACGAATAACAGATCGATTATTTCGGCCCCGCTCATCAACCAAAAATTTATCTCGTTCCCGGCACACACGTGATGCTCGATGCCGACCTGGCGAAGTTATACGGTGTCACTACTGCAAGTCTCAATCAGGCGGTTCGCCGCAATCGTGAGCGTTTTCCCGAAGATTTCATGTTTCGGCTCGGGAAAAAGGACATGGAACTCCTGATATCACAGTTGGTGAGCGCAAAACCTGGGGGTCACGGTGCACGACGTTTTGCTCCGTATGCATTCACCGAGCAAGCAGCCGCGATTGTTGTCTAGTGTCCTGCGGACCTTCGTCCGCTGGCGCGAAATGCTTTCTTCGCAGCAAGAATTACGTCGCAAGATTGATGCGATGGAAAAACCCTACGACGCCAGATTGCAAGCGGTTCTTGAAACTATTCAGCGCATGCTAGAGACGCCGGTTCGGCCCCCAAAAAGCCATCGGATTTCACGCCCCAACAGACCCGCCCAGGAAGCCCGGGAAGTCCAATAAAGTGCAACGTAAATAACAGAAAACAAATATGTTATCAATCATTTGGGCAAATTTCATACCTTGAGAATACAGCTCATTTCAGCTATACTTCGATGGTTGTCGATTCGCAGAAAACTCCTACAAATCGACACGTCCACCAGGCAACACAGAACTCGCATGGTGCTCCGCGCCAGGAGCCCGAGTGCTCGAAGCCTGGGAGAAACGAACCTGCGATTTTCGCCGCAGGGGAATAGTCTTCGCCGCGTCTCGCAGTGCGGGACGGGATGGAGCAAGAACTCTACGAGTCCCGGTTTTTTACCGGGATCAAAGAGTAAGGCGTCGGCCAGTTTGATTTTTTGTGGCCCACAGGACGATATTCGCATCCTTCCGCTCTCGCGCCCATCTTGCTTCAAGCTTCGAACCGATTTTTCCGGCCTTCGCTATGCAACCGGGCCGCGATACGCGAAATAGTGCGCGATGAGTTTGCGAAATCTTGTCGGAATTTTTTTGTTCGCTGAGATCTTTTAGAGATGAGGGTTCATGGGCGATAAAGAAAAAGAACCAGTGACAGCCAAAGCCGCTGGCGGCCACCAGTACGACGCAAAATCGATCAAAGTCTTGGGCGGTCTGGAAGCGGTGCGTTTGCGGCCCGCGATGTATATCGGTTCCACAGGCGAGATGGGCTTGCATCACCTGGTTTGGGAAGTGGTGGACAATTCGGTTGATGAAGCCATGGCCGGTTATGCCGACGAAGTAAACGTGACGGTACACGAAGACAACTCGGTGACGGTGGTCGATAACGGCCGCGGCATTCCTGTGGACATGCACGCGACAGAAAAGCGTCCTGCCGCGGAAGTGGTGCTGACGGTGCTGCACGCCGGCGGTAAATTCGACAGCGACACTTACAAGGTTTCCGGCGGCTTGCATGGCGTCGGCGTTTCGGTGGTTAACGCGCTCTCCGATCACCTGGAACTGGAGATTCAGCGCGATGGCGCGGTATGGGAACAGTCGTACGAAAAAGGCAAACCAACCAACAAACTGAAACAAACCGGCAAGACGCGAAAAACCGGGACCACGGTCACGTTTCACGCGGACCCAGCCATTTTTGACAAAGCGGTTTACAGCTATGACACGCTGGCTACGCGGCTGCGCGAATACGCATTCCTAAACAAGGGATTGAAAATCACGCTGACGGATGAGCGCAGTGAAAAAAGCGCGGAATTTCGCTTCACCGGCGGTATCGCGGAATTCGTGAAGCACATCAATCGCGGCAAAACCACCTTGCACGATTCGCCCATTTACATGGAAGGTAAAAAAGGCAGCGTCGAGATCGAAATCGCCCTGCAATATAACGATACATATGGCGAAAATGTTTTTGCGTTTGCGAATACCATCAACACCGTTGACGGCGGCACGCATCTTTCCGGTTTCCGCTCAGCGCTGACCCGGACCATTAATAATTTTGCGTCCAATGCCGGGATGTTGAAGGAGCAAAAAGACGAAGTCAGCATTTCCGGTGATGACGTCCGTGAAGGACTGGTGGCGGTGGTCAGCGTGCGTTTGCCGCAACCGCAGTTTGAAGGGCAGACCAAAGGCAAGTTGAACAGCGATATCAAAGGCGACGTCGAACAGTTGGTGAACGAAAAATTGGGCGACTGGTTTGACAAACACTCGACCGTCGCACGCCGCATCATCGGCAAGTGCATCGACGCTGCGCGCGCGCGTGAAGCGGCCCGCAAAGCGCGTGAATTAACGCGGCGCAAATCCGCCATGGATTCGAGCGGACTGCCAGGAAAACTCGCCGACTGCCAGGAACGCGATCCTGCGCGCTGCGAACTGTTTGTGGTTGAGGGCGAATCGGCAGGCGGCTCCGCGAAAATGGGCCGGGACCGCAAGTTCCAGGCGATTCTCCCGCTCAAGGGGAAAATACTCAACGTCGAAAAAGCCCGCTACGACAAAATGCTGGGGCACGAAGAAATTCGCTGCATCATCACCGCGCTTGGCACTGGCATCGGCAAAGACGATTTCGATGCCGGGAAGCTGCGTTACCACAAAATTATTCTGATGACCGACGCGGACGTAGACGGATCGCACATCCGCACGCTGCTGCTGACATTTTTCTTCCGTCACATGAAGGAACTGATCGAGCGCGGGCATATTTATATTGCGCAGCCGCCTCTGTATCGCGTGAAGCGCGGCAAGACCGAGCGCTACATTCGCGACGAGCAGGACTTTGCCCGCGAATTGATGAAGCGCGCAACGGAAGATCACGTGGTCAAAGCCAAAGAAGGCGTCAATCTCGACGGCGCCAGGCTGACGACATTTTTGCTGAATGTTCAGGAATACGAAGCCGCTGCTGCCAAGCTGGGCCGGCGTTTGCGTGAGCCCGCACTGGTGGAGCTGCTCGCCGCGAGTGGCCTGGAAAAGAAAACCGATTTTGAGGATAAAAAGGCTCTGGAAAAGCTTGTGAAAGAAATCGACAAGGCAAAAATCAAACTGGAAGGCAAGATTACTTTCGACGAAGAGCACAGCCTGTATGAAATTCAATTCGGCGCGCCGCACAACCAGAAAATCAACTGGGCGGTTGCCTCGACGGCAGAGTATAAGCGGCTACGCGGACTAGCGAAACAGATTGAAGAATTCAATCATCCGCCGTTTACGGTAGCGCGCAACGGAACCAAAGTATCGAAAGAAAAGGTCACCGACGTTCTCAACTACGTGATGGACGACGCGAAAAAAGATTTCACCATCACGCGATTCAAGGGCTTGGGCGAAATGAACGCCGAGCAGCTTTGGGATACCACCATGAACGCGGATACGCGCACGCTATTGCAGGTAAAACTGGAAGACGCAGTCGCTGCGGAAGATATTTTCACGACGCTGATGGGCGAAAATGTGGAAGCGCGCAGAAAATTCATCGAGGACAACGCTCTCGAAGTGGTCAATCTGGATATTTAGCAGGTGCTGAAGGGAACTGTGCTGTATCAATTGGGTTGGACAACGCTGCCCGGTCTGCGCGGCTTGAGCGTGAGCGATTTTCGCGCCGAGCCGACGGAAAATCCTGATACGGAAAGTGGCGTTGCAGCGGAATTCGCGGATGAAAAGAGCTGTAACGCCTTTCTGAAGTCGGCTGAGGCGGAATTTGCATCACGGCGATTCAGCAACGCTGCCGATGCGTTCGACACGGTGAAAGCCTACCTGCTTGAACGCTCCGGGAAAGGAATCTAGGTTTGTCATCCTGGGCGAAGCGAAGAGTCTCAAGTTTCGAAGCGGCGCTATTCAAAGCGGACCGCCAAGATTTCTTCGGCCTGGCCACCGTCAGGTCCTCAGAATGACAACCGTTACGAACTGAGGGAACAATGGCGGACGAAAAGAACACATCCATACTGCTTCCGATCGATATCGAAGCGGAAATGCGCAAGTCGTATCTCGACTATGCGATGAGCGTGATCATCGCGCGCGCTCTGCCCGACGTGCGCGACGGATTGAAGCCGGTGCAGCGCCGCATCCTGGTGGCCATGAACGATCTCGGCCTTGCTTCCAATCGCGGCTACCGCAAGTGCGCCAAAATTTGCGGAGACACTTCCGGCAACTATCATCCACACGGCGAAGCGGTGATTTATCCGGCACTGGTGCGCCAGGCGCAAGACTTCAACATGCGCTACCCATTGATCGATGGACAGGGAAATTTCGGATCGGTTGACGGGGATCCGCCAGCGGCAATGCGGTACACGGAAGCGCGACTGGCAAAAATCAGCGAAGACATTCTTGCCGACCTGGAAAAAGAAACTGTCGATTTCATTCCCAATTTCGACCAGACCCGCGAAGAACCGGTTGTTCTTCCTTCGCGCATTCCGAATCTTCTGGTCAATGGCGCCAGTGGCATCGCAGTGGGCATGGCCACCAATATTCCGCCGCATAATTTGCGGGAAATCGTGGATGCCGCGATTCTACTGGTGGAAAAGCCGGACACCCCGTTGAAGGAAATCCTGAAGATTGTTCCCGGTCCGGATTTTCCGACTGGCGCGTACATTGCCGGACGCGAGGGCATCGAAGCAGCGTATCGGACCGGCCGCGGCAGCTTCACCATGCGCGCCAAAGCCGCGATTGAAGCGGCTTCCAAGGACCGCGATAACATCGTCATCACCGAAATTCCCTACCAGGTGAATAAATCCAGGTTGATCGAACGCATCGCGGAACTGGTGCAGACGAAAAAAATCGAAGGCATCGCCGACGTGCGCGACGAATCCTCGCGCGAAGGCATGCGCATCGTCATCGAATTGAAGCGCGGCGAAGAATCGCAATTCATCCTGAACAATTTGTACAAGTTCACCCAGATGCAGGAATCGTTCCACATGATCCTGCTGTCCATCGTTGGCGGCCAGCCGCGCGAGCTCGGTTTGATCCAGATGATCAAGCTGTTCATCGAGCATCGCGTGGAAGTGGTGCGCCGCCGCACGATGTTCGAACTTCGCAAAGCCGAAGAACGCGAACACATTTTGGTTGGCTATCAGGTCGCGCTGGACCATCTGGACAGTGTGATTCGCGTGATTCGCGGATCGGCCAGCCGAGCGGAAGCCAAGGAAAACCTGTTCAAGTATTTCACCGAGCAGGATGTGACCATCACCGAAAATGGCAAGTCCCGCAAACTCGAAGGAGTAAAGCTCGACGGCCGCAAATATCGCTTTCTTGGCGCTCCAGAAATCGAAGCAATCGCCGGCGCCAACGCCCTGGGCCTCAGCTACGCGCAAATCGACGCCATTCTTGAATTGCAACTGCACCGCCTGACACAACTTTCCATTGACGATATTTTGAAGGAACTGAAGTCCATCCGCGATCTGATTGCGGAGTTACGCGAAATTCTTTCCAGCGACAAAAAATTGAAACAAGTGATCACCGCCGAGCTTAAGGAAGTTCACAAAGCGTACGGCGACGATCGCCGCACGCAGATTGTGGACAAAGTGGAAGAGATCAAGCTGGAAGACTTGATCGCTGACACCGAAATGCTGATTACGGTCAGCCACGCCGGCTACATCAAACGCACTGCGACGGATACCTATCGCCACCAGAGCCGCGGCGGCAAAGGCCGCATCGGCGCGAAAACCCGCGAGGAAGATTTCGTCGAGCACCTTTTTATCGCTTCGACGCATAGCTACATCTTGCTCTTCACTTCGAAGGGGCGCGTGTACTGGCTGAAAGTGTATGAATTGCCGGAAGCGGCGGCGGCGACGCGAGGAAAAGCCATCAACAGCCTGGTGAAATTGCAGGAAGACGAAAAGCTGACGGCGCTGGTCGCTGCGCGCGACCTGGAAGCAGCGGACAAATTCGTTTTCATGGCTACCAAAAACGGCACGGTGAAAAAATCCACGCTGACAGAATTTTCTAATCCGCGGTCGACCGGAATCATCGCCATCAACCTGGATGCTGACGATGAATTGATCGGCGCGAAATTGACCGACGGCAAGCAGATGATTTTCCTGGCCAGCCACGAGGGCCAGGCGATTCTGTTCCGCGAGACCGACGTACGCGCCATGGGCCGCAGCGCCGGCGGCGTGAACGGCATGGACTTGGACAAAGAAGACTATGTAGTGTCCATGGATGCGGTGCAGCCAGACTTCGAAATCATTGCCAAGGAACGCAAAAAGACCACGCAGAATCTCGAAGAGCTCGAGAACGAGGACATCAAGGACTCGCTGACAACGTTGATGCTTACAGTGGCGGAAAAAGGTTATGGCAAGCGAACCGCGCTGGCCGAATACCGCATCACTTCGCGCGGCGGCAAGGGCGTAACCAACATGAAAACCACTGACCGTAACGGCTACGTGGTTTCGACGCTGCAGGTTACGGAAGAATCCGACGTCATGATCATCACTGAGCACGGCAAAGTGATTCGTGTACATGCGAATGAAATTCGCGAAGCGGGTCGCTCGACGCAAGGGGTGCGCCTGCTCAGGCTCGATGACCACGACTCCATTGCGGCCGCTGCGGTTCTTCAGGAAGAAGACGAAGAAGAAAAGAAGCAGGCGCCATAGGTGTTAGACTATCGGCGCCATGAATAAACTGCGTCGTTTTTCTTCTCTTTTCATATTGCTGAGCGCTCCGCTTGCGCTTCTCGGTGTAAGCGGCAAAGTCCCGCCATCTCCCGCGAAGTCTTATCGCGCCTACGTCGGAACCTACACCGCAAAAACAAATAGCAAAGGGATTTACGAATTCGATTTCCATCCGGCGAGCGGAAAAATGTCTGCGGTGCAAGTTGCGGGCGAAAGCAAAGACCCTTCGTGGGTCGTGGTGCATCCCCGTGGAAAATACTTGTATTCGGTGAATGAAACGGGCAAGGCCAGCACGGTCAGCGCGTTTGCGATCGAGCCAAACAGCGGAAAGCTGACTCTGCTGAATCAGATGCCGGCGCTCGGCGAAGATCCCTGCTACCTGTCGTTCGATAACAGCGGCAAATTTTTATTTGTTGCGAACTATACGAGCGGGAATGTGACGGTGTTTCCGATTCTGGCGGACGGCCGCCTGGGCGAACACACGAGTCTGGTGCAGGATACCGGCCCGACGGGTTCGAACAAAGAACGGCAGAAAGGGCCCCATGCGCATTGGATCAAGCCGTCGAACGACAATCACCTCGTTTATGTCGCCGATCTCGGGCTCGATCGCGTTTTGATTTACAATTTCGAGAGCAGCACTGGAAAGCTCTCATATTTGCCTGCCTCGGCCTCAGCGGAGGCATGGCGCGCGGCCGCCCTGGCACCGGGAACGGGACCGCGCCACGCCGCATTTTCGGGCGAATCTCTCTACGTGTTGGGAGAGCTGCAATCGACGGTGACTTTATTCTTTCGCGGCGCCGGGCCGGGCCTCTTGACACTGCAGCGCATTTCCACGCTACCGCCGGATTTCAAGGGCCGCAACGACGGAGCGGAAATTGAAATTCATCCGAACGGCAGGTTCCTGTATGCCTCGAATCGCGGGCACGATTCCATCGCCGTTTTTTCGATCGAGGGCTTAACGCTCAATCGGGTGGCCATTGTTCCTACCGGCGGAAAAGAGCCGCGGCACTTTGCGATTGATCCTACTGGGAATTTTCTACTTGCGGAAAACCAGCTGTCGGATACGATTGTGGAATTTCGTATCGACCCTGCCACTGGCAAGCTGACGCCCACCGGCGAAACCCTGGGCGTTGCTTCGCCAGTCTGCATCGCATTTCTTCCCATCCAATGAGTTGGCTGAAAAAGTTGTATCGCAAAGCTTCTTTTGGTGCGTCCAACTGATTTACAATTCGCATTCTTTACATTTACCGGGAGACATCATGAATCGTCCGCACGCCTGGAAGCTCGCACTGATCGCCATTCTCTTCATGTTCTCGGCATCACGGATAAAAGCCGACGGCGAAACGCAACCAGGGCGCGATGCCAAGCAGCCTGTGGACAACGCGTACACGGCGAAGATGAAGAAGTACACGACCGAGCCCTTTTTCACCTCGCCGCTGGTGAACTATTTGCCGGCTTCGAAAAATGTGCCGACGCCGGAAGCAGTGTTGGGCGATGTGGCGGGCGCGCCGGGAATTCTGCCGTACGCGGAAGATGTGTACAAGTACATGGGCATGCTGGAGAAAGCCAGCCCGCGGGTGAAAGTTTTCTCAATCGGTACGACAGAAGAAGGCCGCGAGATGATTGCGGTGGCGGTTTCCTCCGAGGAAAACTTAAAGAAGCTCGAGGAAAATCGCACAAGACTTGCCAAGCTTGCCGATCCGCGCACGTTGCAGATGAACGACGCTGAAGCGGACAAGATTGTTGCGCAGGCGGTTCCGGTTTATTACATCACCGGAACAATTCATTCGCCAGAAACAGGTGCTCCGACGGCGTTGATGGAGCTCGCGTATCGACTTGCGGTGGACGACAGCGCGTACGTGAAGGAAATTCGCGACGGAATGATCACGCTCATCACTCCGGTGGTGGAAGTGGATGGGCGCGACCGCATGGTGGACATCTACAAGTGGCATCTCGCGCACCCGAAGGACTTTTATCCGCCGCTGGTCTATTGGGGAAAGTATGTGGCACACGACAACAATCGCGATGCCATGGGCGTAACGCTGAAGCTCACCGAAAACGTGATGAATACGTACGTAAAGTGGAATGCGCAGGTGCTGCACGATTTGCACGAGTCGGTGCCGTATCTTTACGACAATACAATCGGCGATGGGCCGTACAACGCGTGGATCGATCCGATTCTGGCCGATGAATGGCAGATGATCGGGGCGCGCAACGTTGCCGACATGACCAAATTCGGCATGCCCGGAGTTTTCGCGCACGGCGATTTCGATACCTGGTCGCCGGGGTATTTAATGTTCATCGCGGCGCTGCATAACGGCATCAGCCGCTTGTACGAAACATTCGGCAACGGCGGAGCCGACACGCTGGAGCGCACACTTGAGCCGGAGGAATATGCGCGGACCTGGTACAAACAGAATCCGCCTTTGCCGAAAGTGCTGTGGTCGCAACGCGACAACAACAACTACGAAGAAACCGGCCTGCTGGTGTCGTTGCATTACTTCAATGAAAACAAACGGACGTTCCTGAAAAATTTCTATCTGAAGGCAAAACGCTCCATCGAAAAGCCGACTACGGAAGGGCCCGCTGCTTATGTGCTACCAGCGGATGAAATGCGGCCGACCCTGCAGCTGGAACTATTGCGCGTGATGCAGAAGCAGCATGTGGAGATATCGCGGCTGACAGCTTCCGTCACAGTTGCGCTGCCGGTGAAAAAGGAAAAGAGAACCAGCAAGACGGCAGAAAAAAAGGAAGCGCAGAAAGACGAAAAGCCGGAGCCGACATCCAAAACGTTTCCAGCCGGTGGTTACGTGATTCGGATGGATCAGCCATACTCGCGCATCGCGGACGCTCTGCTGGATCATCAATATTGGAGCCCGGAAGATCCGCAGAAAACTCCCTACGACGACACCGGCTGGACGTTTGGCGAACTCTACGGCGTGCAAGTCTCGCGCATCGTGGATGCGAAGATTCTGCAGGCTTCCATGGAGCGCATCACGGAATTACGCACACCCACCGGAGTGAAGGGCGAAGGAAATATTTTCGCGATCGAAAATCACGCCGAGCCGGTGCTGGCTTCGTTGCGTTACCGGCTGAAAGATACCGACATGCAAGTTGCCGAAGAAGCGTTTGAAGCCGGCGGAAGAAAGTTTGCTGCGGGAACGGTTGTGCTGAAGGCCGCAGACCGGAGCCAGCTCGATAGCGCAACCAAGGACTTTGGCTTGCAGAGCGTTGCGCTTGGCGCCGTGCCGAGCGTGAAATCACACCCGCTACGGGCCGCGCGGATTTTGTTGCTGCACTCGTGGCTGGGCACGCAAACCGAGGGCTGGTGGCGGCTGGCGTTGGACAAACTGCAGATACCCTACGATTACGCAAGCACGCAAACCATTGCCGGGACAGCGGATTTACGCGAGAAATATGACGTAATACTTTTTCCGCCGGTCGGCTGGGGTGGTTCGCCGAACAACATCATCAATGGACTTCCGACGGAGTGGGGAAATCCTCTGCCCTGGCAGAACACTCCGGAGACTCCGAACCTGGTCGGCAAAAACGATGCAACAGCGGACCTCCGCCCCGGACTAGCCTGGGATGGCGTCGCGCAACTGCAAAAATTTGTAAACGCTGGCGGCGTATTTTTGACGGTGATGGATACTTCGCAATTTGCTGCTGGCATCGGCATGGCCACTGGCGTGAGCAGCAGTAGCGCGGAGAAAATGAAAATCGTCGGAGCGGTGGTAGGGACGCGGGTAGTGGACGGCGCCAGCCCGATCGTCTATGGCTACGGCGAAAAAGTGCCGGCGTATTGCGATAACGGACCAGTATTTTCGCTCAGCAGTATCGCGGGATCTCGGCGCAGAAGAAAGTTGGGTCCGGAAATGAGCGAGCGCCCGACAGGGCGCGGCTCGAAAGACGATCCTGATTTTGCGGTCGGCCGCTTGGGGATGGCAGCTCCGGAAGAGCCAGAAACGGAAAGTTGGGAGAATCCCAACGTCACCGACGAGCAGCGCTACAATAATTCGCGAGTGATTCCGCCGGCGATGCGCGCGCGCGTGGTGTTGCGCTACGCAGATGCCAAAGATTTGCTGATTTCGGGATTGGTGGAAGGTGGCGGCGAAATTGCGCAACATCCAGCGGTGGTGGATGCTTCCTACGGCAAAGGACATGTTGTGATGTTTTCGATCAATCCGGTGTGGCGCGGCGAGACGCAGGGAACGTACTCGCTGGTGCTGAACACAGTGATGAATTTCGACAGTCTGAATGCGGGACGAAAAAACGACGAAAAGTAACCCAGCACGACTTGCTCAGCAGGGCAAAGAGCAGAGAAAGTCGCTGCGCTCCCCGCTAAGAGCGGGGCAGGCGGGATGACGGTGTTTCCTAAAGCCGTTTAGTCGAGCACGATCAGCCGAGCGGCATATATTTAGTCCAAAGGAAAACCGCCGCGGCTGGCATTTACATCCAGATCCGGCAAGCGCTTGCCTATTGCGGCAGTTAGAGTACAATCCCCGCCAGCATGGCCAAGAAGAAAAAGAAACGCGCGAGTAACCGGAAGAAAACAGCATCGCGCCGCAGCAAGACGCGAAATGGTGGGAAGCTGCCGAAAGATGCGGTGACGCTGGCGGTGATCCTAAGGCCGCGCGATGGCCAAGACTTGATGCTGGAGGCCGAGTTGCGAGCCCTGATTGCGCCGACGCGCAAAGAGCAGGGTTGCCTGCGGTACGATCTGCATCGTTCTGTCGAGGGGCCTGGCGCCTTTCTGCTGCATGAAATCTGGGAGACGCGCGAGCACCACACCGCGCACACCAAGACGGATCATTTTCTGCGATGGAATGCGCGGAAGGATGGATTACTGGCTTCGCGCGAAGTGGGATTTTGGCGGCAGATCGTTTGAAGGGCAGTGAAATTCCCGCGCGTTGACACCGGATCTTCGAATCCCTACTCTCTAGATGGCTTGGAGCTGCAATGAAAATTACATTTCCTACTCTCTTGCTCGCGACGACTTTCTCTGTTTGCACCTGGGCTTTAACGATTGCTGACGACCAGCATCATCACCACGGCGCGGAAAACACGGGCAGCGTTTCCTTTCCGGTGTCATGCTCGCCCGCCGCGCAAGAATCTTTCCTTCAAGGTGTGGCCCTGCTGTATTCCTTTGAATACGAGGAAGCCAACCGGGAATTCGCAGCGGCTGGCCGAGTTGATCGGAAATGCGCGATGGCCGATTGGGGCCAGGCGATGACTCTGTATCACCAGCTATGGGATCAGCCCTCCAAAGCGAGTCTGCGGCGAGGCGCGGAATTGTCGGCGAAGGCGCGCAAGTTGAAGGCGCCGACCGCGCGCGAACGCGATTACATCCAAGCTTTGTCTGTGTTTTACGCGGATACGGACAAACTAGATCACCACCAGCGTGCCGAAGCCTACGCCAAGGCCATGCACGGTGTCTACGAGCGCAATCCGCAGGACCGCGAAGCCGGCGTTTTTTACGCACTGTCATTGCTTGGTTCTGCGCCGGATCGCGATCTCAATCTGACCAACGCCAAGGCCGCGGTAGCCATTCTCAACAAACTTTTTGTAGAGCAGCCGACGCATCCGGGAATCGCTCACTACATAATTCATAGCTGCGACAATCCGCAGATGGCCAGCCTGGCGCTTCCCGCGGCGCGCAAGTACGCGAGCATTGCTCCGTCTTCGGCGCATGCGGTGCACATGCCTTCACATATTTTTGCACGCCTGGGACTTTGGCAGGACGACATCAACAGCAACGTTTCGGCAATCCGGGTTGCGGACGGCATGGCGGACATGCACTTACATGTGGTGCACCACAAAGTACATTCCATGGATTTTCTGGAGTACGCGTATTTGCAGATTGGCGACGACGCCAATGCCAAAGGGCAAATTGACGCTATCGAGGCGATTCGGAAAGGCCAGGCCGATCCAGAATTCGCCGACTTTGTGGAGGAGGAGCAAGTACGGTTTCCTGTGCTCTACGCGATCGAGCGCCGGCAGTGGAGTGACGCGTTAAGGCTGCAACCGAACAGCGAAGTGCCGCCTTATGCGCAAATCACGACCTATTGGGGGCGCGCGATCGCTGCGGGACACCTGCACGACGCCACTGCGGCGCAAGATTCGCTCAAACATTTCGACGAACTTCTGGAGGCCACCCGCAAGGGGCCGAAGCCTTACGTTGCCAGCGGATTGAAAGACGACCGCGACGTCGTGCAGGCCTGGACCTTTTACGCGTCCGGAAAATCACATGACGCTGTTCGCCTGCTGCGCTCGGTTGCCGATAGCCAGGACAAATTGGGTAAGGGAGAAACTGCTTTGCCGGCGCGCGAAATGCTTGCGGATATGCTTCTGGATTTGAAACGTCCACAAGAAGCACTGACCGAATACGAAATTTCGTTGCAGACGGACCCGAATCGGTTTAACGGTCTTTATGGGGCCGCTAAAGCTGCCAGCGAGGCGCAACAAAAGGAAAAGGCAGCGGGATATTATGCGCAGCTTCTCAAGAACTGCGATGGGGTGAATTCTGATCGTGCGGAGCTTGGGCAAGCCAAGACGCTGCTTGCCGCGCGTTAGCAAACCGGGTCTGGGCGGAAGCCTGGTCGGTGTGATTGCCAGCGAAGGCCACCGGCACTAACCAGCCACGCCCCCAAGGCCGTCATTCCGAGCGAAGCGAGGAAGCTCTCTGGTAGGGCCACGCGGTAGTTTTATTTTGGAACTGACGGAGCGTCGGATTTTGCCATGCGGACGATGGGCAAGGCCACGCCGTTGCGCAAAGGGACTTCGATGCGTTCAATCACGTGGTAGCCGCGAGCGAGATACAGGGGAACTCCCGTGAGCGTGGCTCCCATTTCGAAGCGCGAGAAGCCTGCAGCGCGAGCGGCGGATTCGCAGGCTTCGAGAATTTTGCTGCCGATGCCGCGTCGCGCCCAGTCTGGATGAATGAAGAAAGCGCGAATTTTCGCGGCATCGGTTGCGGGATCGAGAAAAGCGTTTTCGCGGACGGGGGCATGGTCGCTGCCGAAAAGAGTTTTGCGATGGCTCCAGCCGCCACAGCCGACGATGATTGTGGCGCAAGCGGCTTTGGCTTCGGCGACAAAATAGGTGCGGTCGGCGACTAGTTGCGTGTCCAGGCCGAGTAGCGTGCCGAGTGCGCCGTTGATTTGTTCGGGGGTGTAATCGTTTTTCTGCAAGAAGCGCACCGACGTTTCGATCAAGGCGTGAAGGGCAGGAATGTCGTCCGTTTTTGCGAGTCGCAGGCTAAACATTTGAGTGATTTGGTATCCATGCAGGCTCTGATTGTTAGAGCGCGTGAATTAGAGATTATAACGCCTAGAAAGTATCAGTACCTGTTCGCAAAAGCTCATGGCCCGCGGATGGAAAAATTCGCGAGCCCCTGAGCCACGCCGTCGGTTAAAAAAGGCCTCGGGCGATGCGCAAAATCGCAGAGCTGATATACGGGCATTCGATAAACTACAGGAAGTTGGATACGACGTTAAATGAGCAATTTGTGAAGCAAATCTTGCAACCTTGTGCGTCAAGATCGCGCGAGGTTGAAGGAAATTCGCAAGGCAAAGCTCCGACGACCGGTGAAATGATTACGTTTTCCCAATCGATAAGAACTCAGGCTTCTTAAGCAACAAGAATATCTTTCCGCCCATTTAGTTGGTAGAGCCTGGCGGGGGAATGTAGTAGCCGGGGCGGGTGGTGATTTTTTTACCCTGGGATTTGTCTGCGGCCAATGACACCGAAATTTGGTGGTAGCCGAAGTCCGCAGGTTCGTCGTAGCGGGATTTGGGCACATAGCTGATCATGTATTGGGAGTGGAGTTCGCCGCCGATTTCGTCGATGGCGTTTTCGATGGAGCGTCCTTTATACGTCGAGTAATAGCCGCCCCCGGTGGCGACTGCGCCCACTTCCAGGGAACGCTGAGTGGCTGCACTTTTTGTGTGCTCGACGAGCACTTGCGCTAGTGCGATCAGATCGATGCCGGAGTTGTTCCCAGCACCTGGTGTGGGAACGGTGCCCGGAGGGCCAGGCATGCCGTAGGTTCCTGGCGGCGTGATAGGAACCGGCGCATTTCCGCGCGGTTTGGCTTGCAGCTCGGCGCGGGTGGTGGACAGTCCAACGCTGAAAATCGTGATATTTTCAAGTTGAGCGCGACGAAGCACTTCGCCGAGTGGTGAATCGCTGCCGGTGTCCAGGGCTTCGGAAAGTATTAGAAGAACTCTGCGACCCGGGACGGGCGATTCTTTTGTGGACATGCGGCGGCCGGAGAGCATTTCCACGCCGGCAGACATGGCGTCAAAAAGATGAATGCCTGATTCATCGGTCTTTAGCGCTGAAAATGCCGCTTGGATGGCATCGTGGCTGCGCGTAAAGCCCTGCAGTGTCTGGACGGAGTTATCAAAACCGATGACCGCCGCTTCGGCGTCTGGACCCATCACCTGTTCGCTAAAGAGAATGCCAGTCTTGCGAAGCTGCGGGAGAAACGGATCGATGCGAGAGCTGGTTTCGATGAGGACCACCAGCGAAATGGGATCGCCGCCAACATCGAAGTGCATGATCTTTTGCTGTACGCCGTTATCGGTGATGACGAAATCATGTTCATCGAGATCATGAATCATGGCGCCGTTTGAATCGCGCACGGTGACCGGCGTATTCACCAGGGTAACCCGTGCCCTGATTTTTGTGAGGGCCTCGGGCGGAGTGGGCTGAATTTTAGTGCCGGGAGGAGGAGGAAGAAGCGGCCCTTCAGGAGCCTGTGCCAGAACCGAGGGGGCATAGAACGAGAACAACAGAAGCAGGAAGGCTTGAACAGTTGATCGGCGATCTTTGTAAGTCATTGCCGCTCGCTTAAGCCGTGATGTTGACGGCACCGCGCACCACCCAAGATTGGTTGTGCTACGGAGTGTACCCAATTCGACGCGGTTTAGCGTCGTGGCGTTGCCGCGATGGGCAGAGCTACTTACAATGAAGGTTCGTCCAATTGTGTTGGGAGGCAGGAATGTCCGCGAAGCCCGTGAAGCCGAAGCCGCAACATGCGCCGAAAGCGCCACACGAAGACCCGAAATTTCTGGAAAGCACTCCGGCGAGGCCGTTGCGCATCCTGGCGGAATATATCAACCCGCTGGCGCAATTGAAACGCCAAGGAATCGGAGACACCATCGTGATGTTCGGCTCGGCGCGGATCCATTCGCGAGAGGATACGCTGGCGCGGCTCGAACATTTGAAAAAAATGAAGGCGGGCAGGGACGCTCCAGCCAGGGCGCGGCACAAGCAAGCGCTAACCGCGGCAAGGAATGCGCTGGAAATGTCGCGGTACTACGAAGAGGCGCGGCAACTTTCGCACCGGCTGACGACGTGGGCCATGTCGCTAGGTCCCAGGCCGCGGCGTTTCGTGGTTTGTTCAGGAGGCGGTCCGGGAATCATGGAGGCAGCAAACCGCGGCGCTTATGAAGCAGGAGGAAAGTCCATCGGACTTTCGATCGAGCTGCCGCACGAGCAGTTTGCGAATCCGTACATCAGCCCGGAACTGAGCTTTAATTTTCATTATTTTTTCATGCGCAAGTTGTGGTTTGCGCAGATTGCGAAAGCGCTGATCGTGTTTCCGGGCGGTTTCGGAACCATGGACGAATTGTGGGAAATGATGACGCTTTTACAAACGGGAAAATTGCCGAAGGATAATTTGATTTTGATTTACGGGAAAAAGTATTGGGACGAAGTGTTGAACTGGAAGGCCATGGTACGCTGGGGCACGATCAATGAAGCCGAATATAAACTGCTGCAATTTGCGGACAATGTGGACGATGCGTTCGAAGTGATTCGTTCGGGATTGGAGAAATACCACATGGAAGTGGATCCGGTGCTGCAAGCGTATTAAAACTCACCGTTATAGCAGGAAAAAGCTTACCAAGATTCGCCGCTGGCGTTACCCGTTACGCTGTATAGCGGCGAAACCTTCATGGAGGTATGTTCAAACGAACGTTCGAACCAGCGACCAGATTCTAATAGGAGAGGAAAATATGCGACATCGAACCAATCTGGGGAATTGGAAATCCATCATCGCAACAACGGCATTGGCTGCAGGTTTAACTTTGTTTGCGGGAGCGGGAACTACAAAGGCCAACGACGAATGCCAGGAGCGTATCGTCAAGGCTGACCACAATCTGCACGAGGCTATCGAGCACCACGGCTACGAGAGCCGGCAGGCGGAACACGCGCGGGTGGAATTACGCAACGCGCGGCATTACTGCTGGGAGCATTCGCACCGCTGGTGGGATGTCGAGGGCGATCGCTGGCACTCGGATCGCGATTGGGACGATAACGATCACCGGCATTATCGAGATCACGATCGAGACCATGACCGCGATCGTTAGTGACTCATAGAGGTTCAGCCCGACGATGAAAGTCGAAAGCGCTCCGAGCGGACGGAGCGCTTTTCGTTTAATGGCCAGGTGTTTTTCGGCGCGCGCATCAGCAGGCCTGTCGTCATCGACGACAAAGCGCGTCGCAACCTTTTCTGCGAAAGTGGGTTTCATAAGCAGCTTGGGAGGAGAACATGAAACTATTAGAGAAAATGGGAAGTGGGGTGGTACGGAAAGCGATATTAGGAGCCGCGCTGATCGGGAGCTTGGCCTTCCTGGGAGCAGGCACGGCATCGGCGAGGCCGCGCGTGGTTGTGGAATTTGGCGGACCTGTGGTGGTGCGAGGCTATTACGGCGCGCCCGCAGCCTACTGGGGCCCGGCGTACGTCGGACCGCGATATCGCTACGGCTACCGTTACTACGGGCCACGTCATCGCTACTGGGATGTACGGCTGCATTGCTGGCGCTAAATACAAGGCCAGCCGATAAAAAATTTAATGTAAAAACAAAAGCGCCCCGACCAAACCGGGGCGCTTCACTCTTTCCGAATTGTTTTTTGTCGGGTCAGCCCGCAACAGCCAGCGTCTCGTCTGCAAATACCGCAGCGAAACGCCTGGTCTCGTCCTGATCGTGCAGCAAGACAATGGGAACTACGCGAAGATAGCGTTTGCAGGAGTGGCACTGCGTGACTTCGCCTTGCAAATCCTGCAGGAAGCCGTCTGTAAAGCGATACTGAGTGCGCTCGCGGCGGGCATTTTTCTGATCGCGGTGGCCGCAGTGCGGACAATGAAATTCTACTGTGTCCAGCTGCGGATCGCGGTCCAGAGCTGCCCAGCCGGTGCGGCGCACCCCGATCGTTTCGGGATTATGCCGTTCCATGGAAAGCCCTCCGATGACCGCTCCTGCGGCCACCCGTGAATTGGATCCACGTCCTGGGTACAAGGATGCGGCGAAGCGCGAAAACGTTACAAAAATCCTGTATTACGCAGAAAAGACGATACTTATGGTGTATCCCCAGCAACACCAGGGCCCCGGCCGGAGGTCTGCCGTGCATGTAAGCTCAACTAAAAAGACCAAGCAATAATTCAGGGAACCGAACTACTTGCGCGGTGTCCAAGAACACGAGGAGGCGCGCACCTCACATCCCTGCGAGCGCCGCGCCAGAGACCGCAATTCTTAGCTCAGAGCTTGTAAGCACGAGTTCTGACTGAAACCTTGCGGGAGCTGGCGCGGCAAATTGAAAGCTCGCAGAAAATCTTTTCTTGTACGGAGGTGTGTGATGTGCAGCGAAGAGCGAGTGAAGGCGGAGCAGTGCGCAGGCACTTTTAGCGGGTGCCTGGTAGAAGGCGACACGGAAGAAAACGCGCGGGAAAGAAAAATCAAGCTCCGCGCGGTAGGAATTTCTGTTGTGGTGCAAAGCGCCGCGCTGGCAATATTTGTGATTGCGCCGCTGTTTGCGAAGCCTGCGGAACTGGTAGGACGTAACCTAGTTCCGATTCCGCCGTACGCCCATCACGCGGCGCAGCAACACGCCGCGGTTACGCCACCAGGTCGGCCACACGTTCGGTTGCCCGGTTTCTTTCAGCCGGACAGTGTTCCCGTCAATATCCAAACTCATGACCATGCGCAGGTGCCGGGCGACGCTTTTGACCACAATGCAAACGTTGAAATTCCAGGAGATGGAAGTTCAACCGGGCCTCTTTCCATTGCCGACAGCAGGCGCCAGCCACCGCCCCCTGACGTTCCTCCCGACCGGCGAGTGGTTGTGGGACATATCGACCCAGCATTATTGCTGCGTCGCGTCGAGCCGGTGTTTCCGGCACTGGCGCGGCAAACGCGCAGAAGCGGCAAAGTGGAACTCCACGCATTGATCGGAACCGACGGAAGCGTACAAGCGCTTAGTGTCGTGAGCGGCGACCCATTGTTCGTAAATTCCGCGTTGGATGCAGTGAGGCAGTGGCACTATCGGCCAACATACCTGAACGGAAATGCGGTTGAGGTCGATACCTACATTACTGTGATTTATACGCTACAACAGTGAATTGTTTTTTTGCCCAGCCAAGCCGCTCGTTAAATGCGGCTGTCGAGAAGCAAAAGGTGCAACGGGCAAGCGCATGCGTCATGAGGTAATCCACCTGCACCGGACAAATTGAGAAACGGTGAGAGACTTTGAAGTCCACACCACCGCCGCTCGCCATGGCAAAAGAGCTGAAACTATCGATTCCAGAAGTGGCGGGATTTTCGCGCACCTAGGAATAACCCGCGAACATGTCAAATTTCGGCACGTCCAGCGCTTGTGCTGCCGCGCCGAAGAGCGCAACAAAAGCCAATAGGCACACTACGACCTGCATTTTCATAGTTCCTCCAAATGGGTGTTTTATTGCGCGAGCGGCGTCACGTGCGCGACGCGCTTCAGGCAGGGAAGCGACGATACGCAAGTTCTAATTTGTGCTGTCTAAAGAGATGCCGCGAAAGTTGCAAGGACCAGAGAGTGTAAAGTTTTTCTTTACAAAGATAGTATGTGCGTTCGACGGGGAATTTTTTAGAGCAGCGGCTCTCCCGAATGGCGCGCGATCTGTTCGCGCGCGGCATCGCGTAGACGAACGACTTCATGCCAGTCGGATGAGTCAGGCTCCGCAGTTTTCGGTGAGAGCGGCGGCGAAAGGGTGATAGTCACTGACCCCGGCCGTGGGAGATACGTTCCATCGCGAAGAAAACGCCGTGTGCCGGCGAGCGAAACCGGAACAATCTGCACTCCGGTAACGACGGCTGCATGGAATGCGCCGAGCTGAAATGGACGAACGCCTTCTTGCGGAACGAATGTGCCTTCGGGGAAAACAAAAACGGAATCGCCAGCGCGCACGCTGGATTCGATTTGTTGCGCGGCGTCGCGGCGCGCGTTGGCATCGCTGCGTACGAAAGAAAGATGGCCCATTTTGCGCAGGAAAGTGCCGATAAAGGGCATCTTGTGGACTTCTTCTTTCGCGACGAAACGATAAGATACGCCGAGGCCGGATATCAATGGGAGCACGTCGAAATAACTGGCATGGTTCGAAACGTAAATTTTCGCGCCAGGCGCGGCCATGAATTCCTTGCCGACGACACGAACACGCGGGCCCGAGAAGAAAAACAGGAGTTTCACTGCGGCCGATAGGTAGCGTCCCGCAGCGCGGTGATCGCGGAAGAACAACACTCCGATCCACGCCGGAATTGTCCAGACGATGAAGAGAACGGCAAAATACAAGCCGTAGAGAACCTCCAGGCTGCGGCGCACACCTTCCATCGCGGCTTGAGAGATATTCTTCAGAGTGCCCGACGTTCCGAGTCGCGCAATCTGCAGCCATGCCGGAGTTTTCTTGGCGCTGAGCGTTCCCGCCAGGTACAGGTCCCGGGTTTCTTCGCGGCGCAATTTTCCGCTGGAAGTTTTGGGGATGCTGCCGGGAGGAATTAGTTCTACGCGATCTGGCGGAAGTCCCAGCCCCTGCGAAACTTCCTGCGTGACCGCTGCCGCAATCAGAGAGCGGCGCGACGCATCAGTTTCCCGCGATTCCGCGACGATTACCAATTTTTCCGTGCCGCTGCCGGAATCCTTCAGACCAAACGCCACGATGCAGCCCTTACGTATTCCCGCGGCGCGCGCCGCGAGTTCTTCGACTTCGTGCGGATAAAGATTGCGGCCGCCCTTGATGATGATGTCCTTCACGCGTCCGGTGACGAAAATCTCGTTGTCGGCGCAATAGGCGCGGTCCCCAGTATTTACCCACGCAAATTCCCGGTCCCTGGCTGGGCCAAGAGGAAAAAGTTTTTCCGTTGCCTGCGCATTGTTGTAATAGCCGCTGGTTGTGGACGGTCCGCGAAACCACAGAAAACCTTCGGTGCGATCGGCAACTTCGCAGCCAGTCTCGTCCACTATGCGTACTTCGTGATTTGCCACGGCTTGGCCAGAAGAAACGAAAGCCATGGTGGCGGAATGTGTTGCAGCGGGAACCGCACGGCCTTGCGCCGTGAAGATTTCACGGTCAATCCGATCGACGCGAGGTCCGCGATGCAGGGGTGGAAATGTTACGGCAAGAGAGGCCTCGGCGAGCCCGTAGACAGGAAGTTGTGCTTCGCGCCGGAATCCGTATTTAGCGAAGCGCTGTTCGAAGCGGTCAAGGGTTTCCGGATTCACGGGTTCCGCGCCGTTTAAGGCGGCGCGCCAAGAACTCAAGTCGAGGCCCTCGATATCTTTGTCGGCGATTTTTCTTACGCACATTTCATAAGCAAAATTGGGAGCCGCGGCGATGGTTCCGCGATGCTTGTGAAACGCGTGCAGCCAGCGTTCCGGACGCGTGAGAAACGCGAGCGGCGACATCACGCACAATGGGGTGCCGTAGTGCAGCAGCGTGAGCCAGGAGCCGATCAAGCCCATGTCGTGATAGAGCGGAAGCCAACTGACGCCGACATCGTCCGAAGTCAACTCCACGGCTTCGCCGATGGCGCGAATATTCGCAAGCAGATTCGCGTGCGTCAGCACAACACCTTTGGGATCGCCGGTTGAGCCCGAAGTGTATTGCAACAGCGCGATATCGCTGGCTTTGCGTACGCGGCTGCCGAAAAGATGCGCCGGTAACGCGCCGGGAGCAGGCGGCGGAGCTTTGTCCGCTGCGGCAAGAAGTTTTTCCGCGTCAGCGACCGATTCGAGCGAATGGACACGCGGCTTCAACAAGTTCGCAACGGCTTCCGCTCGCCGAAAAGTCAACAACAGACAGACTTCCGCGTTGTTGAGGATGGCTGACTGGCGCTCGGCGTATTCTTCGATGCGGTCGGCCCGAAAGGGCGGATAAATTGGAACCGGGATCGCGCCGGCCAGCAGAATGCCAGCGTAGCAAACAAAAAATGCCCGCGAGGTAGGCAACATCAAGGAAACGCGCCCGCCGGGCGGAACTCCACGCCGCGCCAACTCTACTGCGCAGCTTTGCGCCGCGGAGTAGAGTTCGGCAAACGTCAGAGTAAGGGATTTGTCATCGCTGTCGGAATCTTCTGCTATGTGCAGATGGGTGCGGTCGGCGTCATGCAGCGCGCGGTAGCGCAGAACGTCGAGCAATGTTTGCGCCGCGAAAATGTTTTCGCTGGGAGCGGTGCGATGCAATCGATCGGCCGCCGTGATCGAGGCGCGCAAATCCGAAGGCGCAGCGCCATACGCTTGATTTTTTCGGGGCGCGGCGAGGACGGCTTCGGCAAGTTCTTCCGGCGTGTTGCATTCAGCTGCGATGCGGTCTGGCAGGCGAACGTCAAATTCGGTTTCCAGCCGGGCCAGTAATTCCACACGCTCCAGGCTGCCCAGACCCAAATCGCGATCCAGGTAAGAAAGCGGACCCAGCATCGGCAGAGCGCCTTCGCTGCCAAGGTCGGTCAAGAGTGAACGCAAGATTTCAACAACGCGTTCGCGCACGGCAGGACGATCGAGTTGTGTGCTGGCGGTGGCCACCGAACTCCAGAAGAGAAACTCAGCGAGAGGCTACCACGCGGTCGCTTCGATGGCTACTTGCAGCCGGCCATGTGTTATTCAGAAATCTCTATACATACACTAAAAATATTTTGGCGCGAGGTCCAACCGTTTATTCGGCCTCGATTGTTGCCAATCTGAAATCTCGCGCCCGAAACTGCTGTAACGAGGTGAAGATACTGGGAGCCATTGACCTTGCACAATACGATATCGCCCACTGCTGGCGTTCTATCGCGCAGCGGCACGACGGTAACCCGCTGACCGCTCTTGATCTTTCCGCTCATGCTATTGCCGCGAGGTCTAAACTGAAGCGCCTCGCCGCGCATCAGTTTCTCGATGTATTTGCTCGCCCGACTCACAAGAGCTCCTAGAGCCACAATACTGCTGGGTTCCTAGATTGCTCAGACGGACTTGCTTGCGGTCTTCGCCGCATTGTAACTGCGCGGCATCAGCGTTGTGGAGAGATCTACGCCCGACAGGTCCGCGCCATTCAAATCGGTTTCGCGCAAAATGGCGACGCCCATGTCTGCGCCGAAAAATTTTGCGCCGTGCACGTTGGCGAGCCGGAAATTCGTATTGCGAAGCAGGGCGCGCTGGAAGTTAGTGTTGGAAAGATCGCAGCGGAAAAACTCCACGCCGCTGGCCTGCGCTTCTTCCAGGTTCGCTCCGGGCAAGTGGGCTTCCGTCAAATCGGTGTTGCGCAAATCAGCTTTACGCAAATTGGCACCGGTAAGGTCCGCATGGGCCAGTTTAGCTTTGCGCAGGTCCGCGCCTTGCAAGTTTGCGTTTTGCAGGAGCGCGCCGCTTAGGTTTACGCCGCTCAAATCAGCGCCGCTTAGGTTTGCTCCGTTCAAGTCCGCGCGCACTCCGCCATCCTGGCCAGAGAAGAACAACTGGTGCGCTTCCAGAATCTCGCTTACGCGCTTGCCGCCGTGAGTTATGCTTTTGCTCTTTTTAAGTGACATAAATCGTAGTTTCCCTCGTCATAATCGTGCTTCTATTTTACCGAAAGCCTCCCCGCAGCGATACCTCCCGCGCAGAGATGGGTGCGCACTGGCGCTGCGCGGCAATTTTTCGTCAGGCGATTCTGCTTCAGCCACGCACGAGCAGGAGTAGACTGTATGAGATGCGCCAAAGAACCCGCTCTCGAGTTGCCTACCGCAAATTCTTGAGCAAGGTTTTTGCAGTGCTGGTATTTTCGATGCTCCATCTGGCTGTCTCTGCGTCTGCATTTGCGCAAGACAAGGATGATGAAATCGTTGCGACGCTAGCCGGTGGCCGCGTGATTATTCACGCCACGCAAGAAAGCATCACGTTCGTCGCGCTGGACGAACCCATCGAAGCAGGCTCGGTGCCGCCGCGCGTGATGTCTCTCGACAGCCGGCATGTAGCAGTGCTGCTCGGCTCGTCGGAATGGCGAATACCAGCCGATCCCAATCCCATTCGGATGGACCAGGGTTATACGCGGACCGGAGGGCTTGATCCCCGCTACCAGAGCAGTTACAGCGGCGAAGCGGAAGCAGACCTGGAACAAATGGGAGTCGCATTTTTAGAAAAGTTGACACCACTCGCCTCACGCCTTCACCACCAACTGGACTTTCCGGCCGACCAACCGCTTTTTGAATTGGTGGTTATTGGATTTGGACCGCGCGACTACGGGCCTGAAGTATGGACAGTGGAATATCGCGTGACCCAGACGAACGTGGCCACGCGCGGAGATTTCTGGCAGACCCGGGTGCTGCGTCCGCGCTTTGTACAAATCTATCCACCGGAAAAACACGATCCGCGCAAGCTTGTTGAAACTTGTTATCCCGCATCGTGCCAGGGGCCAACGCTGCAGCAACTCCTCGAAGGCAATGAGCCGGGACTTGAAAAACTCGCTAAGTCCGACAGCAAAGTGGCGAAAGCAGTGGCGGTGATCACCAATGGACAAGCGCAAAAAGCTGTCAGACAAGACGCCGACACTTTTCTACGCGCCGCGGTGCCTCTCATGTATCCAGACCGGAATTTTGTGATGGGAACGTTCGAAGAGGAGCACGGATTCCAGTGGATCGTGCCGCCGAATGAGCCGATGGAAAGAGCGAAAGTCATCAAGGACGCGAAAGACGATAAGAATCGGTCAACCGAAGCGCCTTCCCTCCGCCGCAGGACCGACCCGCCGCAGTAACTTCCGAAGATTGTCTAGGGATTTACGAAGAAGCTGCTGCCACGCGCGCGATAGCATCGCCGGCGCGAATTATTGCACCCTGCAAAACTTGGCACAACACGCCGCGTCTGCCATATATTTCTCGACGCCAGCCCGGCCGTACTTTTTCCAATTTACTCGCACGGTGTACATACCGCGCTCACTTGCAGAAGTACCGGAGCGATGCGCAATTGTTCGCCCACTGCCAGGCCATTCACGTTGATGCCTTCGGTGGTGATGTTTCGCCGATGATGCCCGGGCGAAGGTCCATCGCGCGTCCAGCGTTTCCTTGTCCACCAACGGCACTTGTCGCTTGCTGCTCTTTTTGGCGGGCGCAACCGGCAAAACCGCGATCCGCGATTGCGTCTTAATCCTTAGCCGAGTGCGCCCGACCCACACCACCGCCAATATCGGTGCGATAGTGCATTCCCTCGAAGTGAATCTTCGATGCCGCGGCGTAGGCGCTGGACAGCGCGGCGGCAAGGGTGGGCCCGAAAGAGGTCACACCGAGAACCCTGCCACCGCTGGTAACGAGGGTATCTCCTTGCTGCCTTGTGCCAGCGTGCAAAATCTTCACACCAGAAACTTCTTCAATAGCGGTTAGGCCGCGAACAATTCGTTTGGTCTCAAATCGCCCGGGGTAGCCACCGGAAGCGATGACAATACAAGCACTTGCGCCAGATTTCCATTTCCATTCACTGGGATCGAAACGCCGGGCCGCCAGATTCGCCAGCGCTTCCGCCACATCAAAATCCGCTCGCGCCAGAATCGCCTGCGTTTCTGGGTCGCCTAACCGGCAATTGAACTCCAATACTTTCGGCCCTTCGCTGGTGAGCATCACGCCGATAAAGAGAAATCCTTGATAACGGATGCCATCTGCAGCCAGCCCTTTCAAAGTAGGCTCAACGATAGTCTTCTCGATCGTCGCCTGGAATTCCGGTGACATTAAATCGTCCGCGGAGTACGCCCCCATTCCGCCAGTGTTGGGACCGCGATTGCCGTCGAAGGCGCGCTTATGGTCGCGGGTGGGAGGTAGAACTGCATACTTGTCGCCGTCGGTAACGATGATGAAAGAGAGTTCGTCGCCCTCGAGCCTCTCCTCGAGCAGCACTCGTTTGCCGCCCGCGCCGAACTCCTGAATGAGCATGGCTCGCGTCGCGAAGTCCCGCGCTTCGCTTTCTGACTGCGCCAAGAGGACACCTTTGCCGGCGCACAGGCCATCTGCTTTCACGACGACCGGATAGGGAACGTCAGCCAGTGCGGCGTAAGCCTCGTCCGGCGCAGCGAACTCGCCGTAAAGTTTGGCCGTCGGAATCGCCTGACGGGCGAGAAACTGTTTCGCGAAAATCTTGCTTCCTTCCAACTGCGCCGCAATTTGCGATGGACCGACCACCGCAAGGTTTCGCGCGCGCAGAGCGTCGCTTAAGCCGCCTACCAACGGCAATTCCGGCCCAATGACGGTCAAATCAGGACGCAGTTTTTCCGCGATCGCCACCAAGCCGTCTACAGCGCTCGCTTCGACAGGCAGGCAGGTGGCTTCTCTAGCGATGCCGCCATTTCCAGGCGCGCACCAAATTTTGCTTACACGCGGGCTCTCGCGCAGCTTCCACACCAAAGCGTGCTCGCGTCCACCGCCACCGATCACCAGGACCTTCACAATTTTTTGGCCGCGCCCCTTCGCAATTGCCAATATTGACGATAGTCGCGCTATTGGCGAGTGTCAATGCGGCACGGTGGCGGTTGGCCTGCAGCAGGAACCGATACTTATTGGTTTATAGTATTATCTAGTTAACATACCTAGGTGTCTTAATCGGCTAAACTGTCGGAGTGGTTAGACGTGGCTGAGAGCGCGAATCGGAATGGTCACGCTCGCCCCTGTAGAGGTATCGGAGGAGGCCAGCATGTGGCAGCGGCCATCGAAAATTCCGCCCGGGTCGATCACCAGGCACGGTGAGTGAACTTCGCCGGTCACCACGCCCTTGGCCTGAATTTCGACGCGGCCTTTAGCAAAAATCACACCGTCATAGCGGCCGGCTATCACCACGCGGTTGCCTTCGATCTGGCCTTCGACTTTAGCGTTCTCGCCGAGGATCAAAGTCTGTTCGGAAATAATATTTCCCTTCACATTGCCGTCAACGCGAAAAGTTCCCGTGACTTGCAACGTGCCTTCCATCGTCACGCCCTGATCAATAAATCCGGTCCACTCTTCGCTGTTGCCGCTGGTCGAACTGCCGGGCCATTTCCACGCCATAAAATTCCCACACTCCCAAAATTCGTGCCGGCGCCGTCTCTGCCGATAGTGTCACTTTAGCCGGATGCGCGCGCAAGTCAACGCGTCTGGTGCCGAGAGTTGTCGAATGCACCCACTGAACGAATGGGCAGTACACATTTTTTCGTGAAGAGATGGTGCTGTCCCTATTACTTCATCAGCCGGTCGTAGAGCCCCATCAATTGCGCGTCTTCGTAATATTCCAGGACCAGTTGGCCTGGCCGTAATTTAGTGCGCTGGCGCAACAAAATCTTAGTTCCCAGATGGCGTTGCAATTCGTCCAGCGCTTCGCGAATGTTAGGGTCAATGTGGATTTCAGATTTTTCTTTCCGGCCGCGAGCGTGGCGCGAAGCTAGACGTTCGATCTGGCGCACCGTTAAACCGCCTCGCGCAGCTCGCTGGGCATAGCGCATGCGCAACGCTGGATCAATCACCGCCAACAGCGCCCGTCCGTGTCCGGCGCTCAGCTTCCCTTCCTCGATCCAATCCTGAATTGTCGGCTCCAGCTTCAGCAAGCGAACCGCGTTTGCTACGGTTGCGCGATCTTTACCGGTGCGTTCAGCGACCGATTCCTGCGTAAGCTGAAATTCGTCCATCAAACGCTCGAAAGCGCGCGCTGCCTCGATCGGATTCAGATCCTCGCGCTGAATGTTTTCCACCAGCGTCATTTCGAGGGCAAGTTCATCCGAAACTTGCCGCACGATCGCGGAAGCCTTGGTCAGCCCAGCGCGCTGCGCGGCTCGCCAGCGGCGTTCGCCAGCGATCAGTTGAAAACGATTGCCGATTGGGCGGACTACGATAGGTTGAATGATGCCGCTGGCTTTGATCGACCGAGCGAGTTCATCGAGGGCTTCTTCGCGAAATCGCGTTCTTGGCTGATACGGACTTGGCTCCACCAGGTCAATGTCGATTTCCTGCGGTCCGTAATGTGTCGGCTCGCGAGCGGGAGCAGCGGCAGCTCCGCCGACTGTTGCTACCGGAGATGGAGTTTGCGAATCGACAACTGGGATCGGCTCAGGCTCCCGAATGAGCGCTCCGAGCCCCCGTCCCAAGGCGTTTCTCGGCATTGGCAATTACCTCCTGGGCGAGTTGAGTATAACCCTCGGCCCCCTTACTGTGTATGTCATAGAAAATAATAGGTTTACCGAAGCTAGGAGCTTCCGCCAAGCGCACATTGCGAGGTATGACGCTCTGGAATACCTGGGTGCCGAAAAAGCTGCGAAGATCGGTCGCTACTTGCCGCGATAATGTCGTTCGCTCGTCAAACATTGTCAGCAGAATGCCTTCGATTTCGAGGGTCGGATTTAGAGTTCGGCGGATTCGCATGAGCGTGTCCAGTAATTCCGAAACCCCTTCAAGCGCGAGGTATTCGCATTGAATCGGAACAAGAACGGCATTTGCGCTTACCAGGCCGTTCAGCGTCAGCAGATCAAGCGCCGGAGGACAATCCAGAATTACGAATCGATAGTTAGGCAGGAGCGGAGCCAAAAAGGCTTGCAGGCGATATTCACGGTTTTCTGAAGCGACTAGTTCAACCGCGGCTCCAGCCAGGTTTTTGTCTGCGGGCACGACATCCAAGCCATCGACTTGCGACTTTTGTATTATCTTCTCTGCGGGTTCGTTGAGAATAAGGGCTTGATAAAGAGTTCGGCGTGATGGGTCTTTCGGAAAGCCGATCGCAGCGGTGGCATTTGCCTGGGAATCACAATCGACTAGAAGTGTGGGCTGGTCAGCGGTAGCTAGACAGGCAGCAAGATTAACCGCAGTCGTGGTCTTACCGACACCACCCTTCTGATTAGCAACCGCGATAACTCTTGCCAAATCTCCTCCGAATTTTTTGCGTGGCGAAAATTTAGCAAAGTATAAATTCACATGCAAGTTGTTTCACGTGGAACGATCGGCGACCTGTGGAAGAATTAGGGATGCCCCGACGTGTGATTGTTCCATGTGGAACACTTGCCCATTCTTTGCAGCCTTTGTCGGTCAGCCGACAACTGGGGCCAGAGGCCCCCACAATCTTAGTTTGGAGCGTCGGAGTCGTGCTTAGCGAAGCCCGCGATCGCCTACTTCCGTTTAGCTGGCTTAGAAAATTCGTTCCACGTGGAACAACGGATAGCTGGTTTACAATTCAGCTTTGTGTGCCAGTTGCGCTCGTGAAAGCGAAGTCTCGCGAAAGGAGTGAAGAGCCACGTCTATTCTTCAGATAACTGCTAAAGAATGCTAATTACGTCTGCCGGAACTCGAGAACCAAATAGAGAATCCGCCCCAAGCGACTAGGCACTTTAGCGTTTTTTTGAGAAATCAAGAAGCATTTCGGTTTCGTGCTCAAGAAATCGGAACTGAGAGCCGTGTTTGTAGGACAAGAGACGCTACTCAATGCGGTTTCCGAGCAATAGAAATCGCTGCAATGACTTGGGAACCGCTACTGGCTCGGACCAAGTCCACGATGGCTGGGCACGTACTTCCTCGACATCCCGGCCCCCCAGCCACAGTAGCGCTTGCTTGGCGGCGATGTGGGGTGACGCAACCCATCCCAGAAAACTTGCAAAGTTTCCTAACGCGCGCGAACAAACTATGTCCAGCGGAGCAACTTCTTCACCCAGTTCCTCGAACCGGCTAACGAGCACCCTGGTGTCCGTAAGTCCAAGTTCTCTAACAACTTCCGCCAGAAATGTGGCCTTTTTAAAATTCGATTCCACTAGAAAAATGTGAAGATCCGGACGCATGATCTTCAGCGGAATGCCCGGAAAACCGCCTCCCGAGCCTACGTCGGCGAGCCGACAGTTTTCCACAGGCAGTAGAGCAGCGCCAAACATAGATTCGCAGAAGTGGCGGTATAGTATTTCCAGCGGATCGCGAATTGCGGTGAGATTTACCTTGTCATTCCAGGTCCATAAAAGCTTGGTATATTGTTGAATTTGTTGGACTTGAAGCTCGCTAAGGGAAAGTTGGAACTCACGCGCAGCACGCTCGACCGCCGCCTTGGAGGGTACATAAGCCGCGCCCGTTGTCATAATGGTAAATCAATCATTGTTGACCGCCAGGCAGTTCGGGTTCTGGCTCCGCTTGCCTGCCAAAGTATCTGGCCCCGGCAATGCCTGCTACCACGTCAAGAACCGCATGCCAGATTATCACGGGAAAAATGCTGCGGTAGGCAATTCGCACTGACGCGAAAAGCGCTCCGAGAATTCCGGTCCCGACACTCCCGCCTTTTCCCTGGTAAAGATGGGCCACGCCGAACATCAGCGAAGATACAATTACCGCGGCCCAACTGGAAAGCCCTGCGCCAAAAAGAGCTGCAATCACGAATCCGCGAAAGATGAATTCTTCGCAGATCCCCGCCGTCAGAGCCAATAGGGTGAAAAATATTGTTTCTGTTATGGATTGAGGGAAAAGCCGCTCCGCCATCGCGCGAAGTTTTTCAGCCGCAGGATGATTCGAACCCGCCATGCGCCTGAGATTCATCCAATGCGCTGCCGCGATCAGCGTCGCGCCTATAAAGGTGAGCAGAAGTATCGAAGGTGCCTGGCCACCCGCCAAGCCGAGTTGAGGAAGCGTCAAACCACGGGCGAACGCTCGCCAAGCCACCAGCGCCGCCAGCATCCACTGAAAGAGAATGGTCGATGCATACAGGCGGATGCGCTCGCGATGCAAGACCTGTGGCTGAGCCATGAAATGCCGCATCCGTTCACGCCCTCGCCAGGGCAGAACGATGCTTAGAAATAAGAAAATAAGCCAGAAGTCCCACGGCATCGCCAGAATCATTTGATTGATGTAACCATGGCTACGAAACAAAGCGCAACTCGCGCCAACGACACAACCCACGATACGCGCCGCGCAAAGTCTTCGCATCCTCTCTATAATGCTGAGGAAGTCTATACAGGAGGCTTTCATGACTGATCGCGTCAAATTGACGTCGATGGCCAAAGCTGCCGGTTGAGCAGCGAAGCTGAGTCCCGGGACGCTGGACTCTGTTTTGCGGCAACTGCCGCAGCAAATTGATGCCAATGTGTTGGTTGGTTTTGAAACCAGCGACGACGCAGGGGTGTATCTGATCGATGAGAATACCGCGCTGGTGCAAACCGTGGACTTTTTCACGCCGATTGTGGACGATCCACGCACCTTTGGCGAAATTGCTGCGTCGAATTCGTTGAGCGACGTCTATGCGATGGGCGGCCGTCCGATTTCCGCGCTGTCAATTGTGGGCTTTCCGGAAAAGGGCGACCCACAAATTCTCGCGCAAATTCTGCAAGGCGGGCTGGCAAAAATGCTGGAGGCCAAGTGCACCGTCATCGGTGGCCATTCGGTACGCAACGAAGACCTTTTGTTCGGCTATGCGGTCACCGGCCGCATTCATCCGAAACGCGTTTGGAAAAATGTCGGGGCGCGCACCGGAGACACACTGTTATTTACTAAATCACTTGGAACTGGCGTAATATCGACGGCTCTGAAAAATGACCAGGCACCCGCTGAAGCCGTATCTGCCGCGATCCACTCTATGAGCACACTCAATCGCGCCGCCGCCGAAGCGCTCCACGAAATTGAATCACAAAGGAAATTCGAGAACGCTATTCATGCGGTTACTGATGTGACTGGATTCGGATTGCTCGGCCACGCGCGTGAAATGGCGCTGGGAAATCCGGAAAAGGGAATTGAAACGGTATCGTTCGAATTCAATCACGCACGGTTCACCTATTTACCCGGAGCGTTGCAAGCTGCAAAGGATGGCCATCTCCCCGGCGGCTTAAAAAATAATCGCGAATTTGTTGGCGACTGCGCTCAATTTGCCGCGAGTGTTTCACAGGAATATCGCGACCTTCTTTTTGACCCGCAAACCTCTGGCGGCTTGCTCATTTCCATCGCCGAAGAGGCTGCCAGCGAAGCGCTCGCGGCTCTACAACGGCACGGCGTGACTGGCGATCAAGTCGGCAAGGTCGTGCAAAAGAAATCTCCGCTGATCCACAGCGCATAATAATGGACACCATCACCCACGGCATCGCAGGCGCCCTGATCGGCAAAGCATTCTGTCAGGGCGACGACATGTTCCCGGCAAAGCCCATGAACCGGGCCCGGGTCATTACCTGGTCGCTGATGCTCGGCGCAATTTTTCCGGATATCGACGTCGTACGTGACATTTTATCGCGCGATCATCTACTGGTGATTACCTGGCACCGCAGCATTACCCACTCTTTGCTCGTGCTCCCGATTTTTTCTTTGCTGCTCGCAGCGCTCACTCGCTGGATGGCACGCAAATTCAAATGGGACGCTCCGTCGTTCGCGATTTTGACGCTCATCTACGCCGTAGGAATCCTAAGTCACATCCTGCTCGACCTGGTCACCACGTTTGGAACCATGATCTGGTCGCCGCTGGCGTGGTCGCGGCCGGCCTGGGATTTAATTTTCATCGTGGATTTCACATTTACGGGCATCCTGCTGGTTCCGCAGTTTGTTGCCGGGGTTTATCGCGATGCAAAGCTTGCCAGGCTGCGCGCACTCTTGGTGTGGCTGGTTTTTGTGCTGCTCACATTTTCCGTGGCTGCCCTCGCGCGGATTGTCGGGGCTCCCGTTTCCCTCACGGCCGTCGGTGTGATCATCATGATTTTGTCGTTGCTGATTCTGCTTCCAGCTATGCGCGGATGGGGAACTCATATTCGAGTCGCGACCTGGAATCGCGCCGGCTTCGTCACGGCCTGTTGTTATCTGGCTGTAGCCGTCGTCGCGCATCACAAGGCACTTGAGCGCACCCACAAATTCGCGGCGTTTCAAGGCGTTGACGTTGACTCGATCGCTGCGCTTCCGCTTCCTCCTTCGATATTGAATTGGGATGGATTGATCCGCACACAGCGCGGCGTTTATGAGCTGCGCAGCGATTTATCGCAGCCTTCGGGAATTCCGGACGGCGCCGCTAACCCAGGCGCATCGCCGGGCGCTTTTACCTACAAGTATTTTCCGGATGCACCCACGAACAGTTTCATTGAGCGGGCACGGCAACTGCCCGAAGTACAGAAAGTTTTATGGTTCGACCGCTTCCCGGTTACACGATTCCACCAAGAGGGAGCCGAATCGGTGGTGGAAATTCTAGAGTTGCGGTTTCCACAGATGAGACCGGATCGGCCGGCGGCATTCACTTACCGGGTACGATTCGATTTGTCTGGGAGCGTAATTTCGCAGGGCTGGGAAAAAAATTAGCTAGCGTGTTTCGCACGCAAACTCAATGCGCCGCTTTCGAATCCGCCGGGTGAATCACTACCTGGCGTTGCTCGCCCACTCCGACACTCTCCGTGCGCACTCCGGGAAATTCCTGCAACGCTAGATGCACAATGCGCCGTTCGCGGGCGTTCATCGCATTCAACTTAAAAGGCTGGCGGGAAGTTTGCACTCTTTCCGCAGCCACCCGGGCGGTCATGCGCAGTTCTTCCAGGCGCAGCGCGCGATAGCCGCCGCTGTCTAAGAGGATTTTGTCTTGCCAGGGCGGTTCAAGCCGCAAGGCACGCAGCGCCAGATGCTCGATCGCATGCAGCAACTCTGCTCCGCGTTCCAGCAACAAGTCCTTATCGCATCCGCTCAAATCCGCGAACACTTCCGCGCCGCCGCCCTCGGGAACATCGCCTGCCGACAGCGTGCTCACGCTGATTTTTAGATCGAGTTTTGCAGCGGTAAAAAGCTCCTGCAAGAATTTCTGTAACGACTCCGCAGCCGCGGAGCGATTCAGCTGGCCATTTTCAAGCAAGTTTTGCGTCATCATTAGCTCAGAGTTTGCAAGCAGAAACCCTGAAACCCGGGAGACGTGAAGCGTCGCGCTATTCTACGCGAGCTTTGGCCGGGCCGCCACATGCGGCTCAGGACTTTTTGCCGCCCTTTACTTTTACCGGAACAGTCACCGGATGCGCCCGGTTCAGATACCACTGCTGCGCTACGCCGATCAGACTACCAGTCATAATGTACACCGCCAGCCCGCTGGAAAAAGGAATGATGAAGAACATAGCCGCAAACGAAAGCGGCATGAACTTCATCATCATCTGCTGCTGAGGATCGCTAGTGGTCATCGGCGTTATCTTCGTCTGCAGATACATGGTGCCGGCCATGATCACCGGCAAAATATAATAAGGATCGCGCGCCGAAAGATCCTTGATCCAGCCAAACCACGGCGCGTGCCGCATCTCAATCGCCGAACCCAACGCGCGGTTCAAGCCAATCCAGATCGGCATCTGCACCAGCATTTGGAAACATCCGCCTGCCGGATTGATCCCTTCCCGCTTATACACTGCCATTACTTCCTGATTCATCTCCGCTTTGCGCGGGTCGTTGATCTTATATTTCTTGTATTTTTCCTGAATCGCTTTGATTTCCGGCGCCACGCGTTGCATCTTCATCGTCGATTTGTAGCTGGAGATTCGCAACGGGAAGAGCAGCATATTTGCCAATACCGTGAGCACAACAATCGCCCAGCCCCAATTGGGAATGTAGTTGTGTAGCCATTTCAAGGCGTGAAATAGCGGATCCGCGATGATTTCCAGCCAACCAAAATTCACCAGCGACTGCAGCGGCGGATTCATCTTTTTCAGATCGTCGTAGTCTTTTGGGCCGACGAAGATGCGCAGGGTCGTCGGCTGAGCGGACCTAACCCCCGCCACCTGTGGCACCGGCTCGGCCTTGTCTTCCGATTTGCCCTGATTGTCGGTGACCTTGGTCGTGTGCCAATATTTCCAATAACGCGTTGCGATCGTTCCCGGAGGCGCGCCCACAGGAGCAAGAAAAACCGCGGTGAAATAGCGGTCCTCGATTCCTGCCCAGTCCTTGCCGCCTTGCCACAGCGCGGGGCCCCACTTGCCCTGGTCTTCCAGTTTTTTGTGAACAAAATCGTTCAGCTTGCCGCCTTCGCTGTAAAACGTGCTGACCGTCTCCACCGGAATGGGGTTTTGTACCGTGGTATCGCCAAAACCGCCCATCCACGAAAGGCCGGCGGTGATCGGTTTGCCATCCAGTTTCGCGCTGACTTCTGTCTGCACCACGTAGCTAGTGCTGAATTTAAAATGTTTGCTAATTTCCAGGTGGCCATCGCTCCAGGAAAATTCCAGATCCGCCGGCGCGGATAACGTGGCCGGCGCTTCGGAACCGCTGACTGTCGCTTGAAATAAACCGGAATTGGCTCTTTCATCGAGGTTCGGGTCACTGAGCGAAACGCTCAAAGGCCACGCATTCATTTCCTGTGAAGCATCCGGATGCACAACATCCAGCACACGCTGCGGTTTCGCGTCATCCTTATATTTTTTCAGCTGCCAGCTTTTTACCACGCCGCCACGATTGGAAAATTCCACGCGGTAAAGGTCATTCTCCACGACGATGTTGCGTTCTTGTGTGTCGCTTTTGGCCGCGGCGGCTGGAGTTGCAGCGGCCATTACGCTCGTTGCGCCGGGGGCGCGGGTTGCTATATTTGGCGGCGCAGTTTGTCCGGAAGTTGCCGGCGAGCTTGCGGCGGGGTTGTTCGTTTGCGGGGGCGGCGCTTTCGGGGCGAAGAATTTCGCCCAGGCGATAATCACAAACATCGACAACAGCGAAGCGACTAATATGCGCAGTTCCGGCCGAAGGCCTTTTTCTTTTTGCGGCTCGCTCACAAACGTATCCCGTCCTTAATCGTTCCCTTGATTGCCGCAGAACGGATAACTTCGTGCTCCGCCGAGGCGTAATTGGTTTTCATTTTGTATAGGTTGCCGTCAGCAATCTTTTCATGGAATTCATCTGGAACTGGATCGAAGCCGAATTTTCCAGAGAAAGGATGGCAGCGCGCCAGCCGTTTGCTGCCTAGCCACAAGCCACGCAAAACACCGAAGCGCTCAGTGGCCTGATAAGCATATTGCGAACACGTCGGTTCGAAACGACAAGTCCCCGCAAACAGTACCGACAAATACGCCTTGTAGCAGCGCAGCGCGAACAGCGCTAGCTGCACGCCAACGCTGGTTTTTGCAGCGGCTCCGACCAGGTCGTAGCCATCTTTGTATTCACTCTGTCGCGACTCCAGCATCACACCTTCAGCAACCGCACCAGGTCGCTCTCCAGCGCAGCAAACGCGGCACTGGCCACGTTCGGTTTCGGATGTATTACGAAATCCCATCCTGCGGAAATCTCCTCGCGATGTAGCCTTACCACTTCACGGATGCGTCGCCGGATGCGATTGCGCGCCACCGCGCCGCCCAGCGCTCGTTTGATGCTGAAGCCAAAGCGGCTCTGCGGCAGGTCATTCGCTTTCAGAAACACGGTGAAGTGGGAATTCGAACGGCGCTTCCCGTTGCGGTAAACAACGTCGAAATCCGCTTTGCGCACAATACGCGCGCTACGCGGATACTTCTGCCCCATTTTACTCGGGCGTAAGGCGATGGCGTCCCTTCTTGCGGCGAGCCGCAAGAACTTTCCGGCCGCCTGCGGACTTCATGCGCGAACGAAACCCGTGCGTCTTGGCGCGGCGTCTCTTGCGCGGTTGATAGGTGCGCTTTGGCAAAACATTCCCCCTTCAATCACGGCATGCTCGGCTCGCGAATTTGTCGCTGGCGAACACACACAGGCCGCTCTCGCGGCTTACTCCGAATCATCAAGTGTACTTGCCTCATGCGGCGGGGGTCAAGAATCGGAGCTACGTAAGTCCTGCACATGGTTCGCAGTGCGGCGAAGAAGTATTGAGGTACACTTGCCCGAAACAAGATACCAAACCCGAACTTTTCGGGAGGTTGGCGCGAGCATGCGTCCCTACATTTCGCTCGTACTCATCGGCTCTGTCGCCATCTCCATGGCTGCTTGCAAGAGGTCCGGTCCGTCACTAGCAGGCAGTGACGGCGCCGATTGGAACACCTACGGCCGGACGAACGACGAACAACGCTTTAGCCCGCTGCGCCAGATCAACGAACAAAATATCGGCCAACTCGGTTTGCAGTGGAGTCGCGAACTCGGCACCAGCCGCGGCCTGGAAGCCACGCCCCTCGTTTCGGATGGCGTGATCTACACCACCGGCGAGTGGAGCGTGGCCTACGCGCTTGATGCTAAAACCGGCGAAATCCTGTGGACTTTTGATCCCAAGGTCCCGCGCGCGCGCGCGCGCTTTATCTGCTGTGACGTCGTAAATCGTGGCGTCGCCCTTTATCACGACAGAATTTTTCTCGGCACACTCGACGGCCGGCTCATCGCGCTCGATGCCAAAACGGGAAAGCCAGTTTGGGACGTGCTCACCGTCGACCAGTCCAAGTCCTATGCCATCACCGGTGCACCGCGCATGGCCAAAGGACTGGTTCTTATCGGGAATGCGGGATCGGAGTTCGGCGTTCGCGGTTGCGTTTCCGCTTATGACGCCGAGACTGGAAAACTGGTCTGGCGAACCTTCACCGTTCCGGGTGATCCCGCACGCGGATTCGAATCCAAGGCACTGGAGGAAGCCGCCAAGACTTGGCACGGCCAGTATTGGGTTACCGGCGGAGGCGGCACTCCGTGGGATTCGATCGTCTATGACCCCGAACTTGATTTGGTTTACGCGGGCACAGGCAACGGAACCGCGTGGTACCGCGATTTGCGCAGCCCTGGCGGCGGCGACAATCTCTACCTCGCTTCCATCCTGGCTCTTCGCGCGAGTGACGGCGAATTGCTGTGGCACTTTCAAGTAACGCCGGGAGAAACCTGGGACTACGATGCGACGCAGCCACTAATGCTCGCCGATCTGAAGATCGGCGGCACTGTGCGCAAGGTCATCATGCAAGCCTCGAAGAACGGATTTTTCTACGTACTCGATCGCCAGAACGGGCAGTTTATTTCCGCAAAGCCGTTCATAAGAAGCATCACCTGGGCCAGCGGAATTGATCCCAAGACTGGACGTCCTGAGGAATCGGCAAGTGCCTACGACGGCCTTCGGGCAGTGCTGGTTTCCCCTTCAGCGGATGGGGCGCATAACTGGTATCCCATGGCGTTTCATCCCTCCACTGGTCTTGTCTACGTGCCTGCCAGAGAAGGCTCCACCATGCTGCACGCTCCGGACAAGGATTGGACCTACAATCCTAAGCTCTGGAATCGCGGCGAGGATGCCGCCTACGACGGACCGGTCGTCCCCAGATTGCTGGCGGCTCCTCCCACGACGGGGCATCTGATCGCCTGGAATCCAGTCGAGCAACGCGAGGCGTGGCGCGTCGCTCTTCCAGTGGTCGAAGGCGGTGGCGTCCTGGCGACCGCGGGCAACCTGGTCTTTCAGGGTCGTTCCGACGGAGTGCTCTGCGCCTATCGCGCGAGCGACGGCAAAAAACTCTGGCAGTTCGACGCCGGGACGGGAATCATGGCTCCGCCAGTTACGTATCTTGTAGGTGGAGTTCAATATCTGACGTTAATGGTGGGATGGGGCGGCGCAGCTGGAATCATCAATCCGCCGGGAGGAGGGCCGATCAAACCGGGGTTTGGCCGGATCCTCACGTTTGGCATGGGTGGCAACGCCAAACTAGACGTTCCACGCTTCGGGCACCAAGGACCTCCTTCGCCCGCGATTCGCATAAACGCAACGCCAGCCACCGTGCACCAAGGCAGTGTCCTCTTTTCAAAATACTGTTTCTATTGCCACGGCGTTGACGCTGTCGCGGGCTCCGGCATTCCCGACCTCCGGTACGCCACTGCCGAAACACACCAGCAATTTGAATCCATCGTGCTCGGAGGCGCTCGCGAGTCGCAGGGCATGCCTTCGTTCCGCGACGTGCTCAAGCGCGAACAGCTACCTGCGATCCAGGCTTACATCCTGTCTCGTGCCGCTGCCGCTGCAAACCCGACGTCAAAATGAAGCTTCGCCGGAACAATCAACCCGGCTGAGATTTTTTGGTTCGGTATTCGTCAAACGCGGCCAGAAACCGCTCCGCATCCTTGCGCAGCACAAAGTACGGCATAGATATGCGTAATTTCGATGGCTCTCCGCCGCGAATGCGGATTTTCTTTTCTTTCCACAGCCAATTTTCCAGTCCCATCCGCTTGACTGGCGGCACGTTCACCGTCGCAATGCCGCATCGCATCGTCGCGCCTGGAGAGGTCCAGGACGTCGCTCCTCGTTGCACCATTTCCGTCAAAATGTAGTCCGCCATCTGCCGGTGGCGTTTTTCGATGCGTTCCATTCCAATTTGATTTGCAAACTCGATCGCTGCGCGTAAGCCGCAAAGCGTGGGCACGTTCGAACTGCCAATCCTCTGAAATCTTTCGGCCCGCAACTTGGGGTCGTCCCAGCCTTCGGTCGCAATCGTGTTCCACACGCGATCGATTACTTCGTCGCGCACATACAAGAATCCTGTCCCCTTGGTCGCTTGTAGCCATTTGTGCGGGCTCGCCGAATACATATCGCAGCCCAGATCGTGTACATCCAGCTTCATCATGCCTGGCACGTGCGCCCCATCGACCGCTGACAAGACCCCTTTCGAACGCGCCAGCGCGCAAATCTCCTTCGCCGGCAGCACCACGCCCGTTACCGTCGTGATGTGGCTGAAGAAAATCACTCGCGTGCGTGGCGTAATGGCATCGCTGAAAAGGTTCAGAACCGTCGCGGCATCTGGCACCGGCTTCGGCAGGGTGATTTTCTTAATCGCGATTCCGTAGCGCTTCGCCCGCAAATCCCACGGATGCTCGCCGCCCGGATGCTCCTGATCGGTGATCAACACTTCATCGCCAGCTTTCAGGTCCACGCCGTTCGCGATATAGCTGTTTGCTTCCGTCGCATTGCGCAGCAGCGCCAATTCATCGCGCTTGCACCCGATGAATTTCGCCAGCGGATCGCGAAACTCGTTCCACGCCGCATATCCCCAGATCGGATAATCTTCCGGATCACTCTGCGCCATTCGCTCCGCGTCGTGATAACAATCCACAATGGCTTTTAACACCGGTAGCGGCGAAGAACCAACCGTCCCATTGTTCAAATAGACTTCGTCTTCGGGAATCAAAAATTGTTTGCGCAGCGCCGTCCAGTAGGCCTCCTCATCTTTCGCATACAAGGACGCATCCGGCATCGCCGTTTGCGACTGAAGCGCGTCATCATAGATTTTCGCAAGGGGCAAAGTCGTGGCAGCCGCAGCAGCGGCAAAGGTAGAAAGAAATCCGCGGCGATCAGGCATGAGTTTTCCTCCACACTCCGTAATAACAATACTTGGTTGCGCGGATTCTATGCGTTTCCTCGGCCAGCAACAATAGCAGTGGGCCCTCCGGGCGGTCGCTTGCGCTCGCCCGCCACTGGCACTATCGTACGGAGGCTCAGCCTTCGTCTGTTGCTGCAGTCCGGCTCGCTTCCAGGAGATAGTTGATGAACCACCGCGCACTTTGTTTTTTTACTGCTGTCGTTTTTCTCGTATCCACTCCCGCCCTATCGCAGGAAAAGAAAACCTCCAAGCAAGCCGTCGAGAAACGGCTGAAGGACGTGGAAAAAGATAAGGTCTCGCCCGCCATCGAGCAGGCCATCCACGCGCTCAACGCCGCCAGCGCCTTCGAACAAGCAGCCGTTTCTCCCGACGGTAAAAAAATCGCCTGGGTCGAGGAACTCCGCGACAAAAATGGCGCGGACTCCGGCAACTCCGCTATTTTCGCCACAGCCATCGACGGCAAAACCCCCGTCCGCAAAATCACCGCCGCCAGCGTGCCGCGCGCTGAATCTGGAATCGCGTGGGTCCCGGACAGCCGCCGCATGGCATTTATTTCCGACGCGCTCGAACCCGGCCAATCCCAGTTGTATCTCGAAGGTGCATCCGGCCAGCCTGCAAGGCGGCTAACCGACGTGAAGGGCACTCTCGCCTCGCCAAAATTTTCTCCCGATGGCAAAACCATCGCGGTGCTTTTCACTGAGAACGCTCCTCGTGCCGCCGGACCGCTCGTCGCGGAAGTCCCCGAAACCGGCGAAATCAAAGACGCCTTTTTCGAACAGCGCCTCGCGGTAATCGACATCGCTACCGGAAAATTGCGCCAGGTTTCTCCCGCCGACACTTACGTCTATCAATATGACTGGTCGCCCGACGGCCTAAATTTCGTGGTCAGCTCCGCTCTCGGCAATGGCGATAACAATTGGTGGACCGCCGAACTCTCCGTTCTTGATGCCACCTCCGGCCTGATGAAATCCATCTACAAACCATCGCTGCAAATTTCTTATCCGGCGTGGTCGTCCGACGGAAAATCCATCGCCTTCATCGAAGGCCTGATGAGCGACGAAGACTCCGTCGGCGGCGACATCTTTCTAATTCCTGCAACCGGCGGCAAGCCGCAAAATCTCACCCCCGACCGCAAGACTTCCGCAAGCTGGCTCACTTGGACCCGCGACGGAAAAATTATTGCCGGCGAATTCGCGCAAGGTGAGTCATCCATTATTTCTCTCGATCCCGCCACGTCCAAAATAGATTCACTCTATTCCAGCGCGGATCACGTAACTCTCGGAACTTGGGGTCCTTCTGTTTCTGTTTCGAACGACGGGGAAATTTCCTCCGCCATCCGCAGCTCTTTTTCCGCTCCGCCGGAAATCTGGGCCGGTGCCAACGGTCAATGGAAGCAAATCACGCACCGCAACAGCGGTGTCGCCGCCGCGTGGGGCCCGGCCAAAAGCATCCACTGGAAATCGGATTCCTACGAAGTGCAAGGCTGGCTTATCTATCCCGCGAATTTCGATGCAGCACAAAAATATCCCCTGATTGTTGAAGTTCATGGCGGTCCGAGCGCCGCAGTTCTTTCCAGTTGGCCGAGCAGCGGCAATTTTGCCATGGCGCTGGCTGCGTCCGGCTACTTTGTCTTGCAGCCAAATCCGCGCGGCAGTTTCGGCAATGGCGAAGCGTTCACGCGCGCCAATGTAAGGGATTTTGGCTACGGCGACCTGCGCGACACTCTTTCTGGCGTCGACCAGGCCATCAAAATCGCGCCCATCGATTCGAATCGCCTCGGCATCACCGGCTGGAGCTACGGCGGCTACATGACCATGTGGGCGGTTACGCAAACCAATCGCTTCAAAGCCGCCATGGCCGGCGCAGGCATTGCCAATTACCAGAGCTACTACGGCGAAAATAAAATCGACCAGTGGATGATTCCATTTTTCGGCAAATCCGTTTACGACGATCCTGAAATCTACGCCAGAAGCTCGCCCATAACATTCATAAAGAAGGCCAAAACCCCCACGCTCGTCATCGTCGGCGATAGCGACGGCGAATGTCCCACTCCGCAATCCTACGAATTCTGGCACGCACTAAAAACGCTAAATGTCGAAACCCAATTGGTCGTTTACGAACACGAAGGCCACATGTTTATGAAGTCCGAACATCGCCGCGACCGCATCCGCCGCACCGTAGCCTGGTTCGACGCCCACCTTCAGCAACCGTAGACGTTTGGAGTGCGGCGGCTTCCCCCAGAAACCGTTCGACAACTTCGTGCGTCTATTCCTACAATCCGTGTTGGCCATCCTAAAATAAAAAGGTCTATGCGTTCCTACCTCACCCAGGTCGTCGTAGTTCTTATCATCGCTCTGGTTGTTTCGATCGCAACGCCTTGCCATCTCTCCGCGCAAGAACTCCGTGGCTCGCTCCTGGTAGATGTAGTGGACTCCTCCGGCGGCGCCATCCCCGCAGCACAAATTACGCTCGCAGCAGAAAAAGTCGCCGCCCATCGCGAGCAAACCACCGACGCCCACGGCGAAGCCCGCTTTGCAGCGCTCTCGCCCGCCACTTATTCCGTCGAGGTCGCCGCGAAAGGTTTTGCGTCGCAAACGCAACGGATTGTCGTATCCATTAGCGCGCAGTCCGCAACGCGCTTCGTCCTCGCTCCGGACGCTCTGCGCCAGTCAGTCGAAGTCCGCGATCACGGCCCATCGCTCGCCAGCAATCCGCTTGACACCGCCAGCAGTACCACACAAACCGTCATCACCTCCGACGATCTGGACGAAATCCCACTCTCCGCGCGCAGTTTCGCCAACATTGCGCTCATGGCTCCATTCACCGCGCCCGTCGAACCTTCCGATCCCAGCAAAGCTCGCATCACCGCCGTCTCTTTCGGCGGCAGCTCCGGCCTCAACATCGATTTTTCCGTGGACGGCGGCGACAACAACGACGATTTCATCGGCGGCTTCCTGCAGAATTATTCTCCCGAAGCCATGCAGGAATTCGTCGTGCGTTCCGCGCAGTTCGGTTCAGAAACTTCGCGCAGCAACGGCGGCAGCATCATTCTTTCCACCCGCCGCGGTTCGAACGACTGGCACGGCAGCGCTTCCTACTACTATCGCGGCCAGGATTTGAACGCCCGCAACCCGCTCGACAATCCCGAGCCCGATCCCAAGCAACCTTTCTCGCGCCAAAACGGCGTCGCCACTTTCGGCGGCCCGCTGCGTCGCGACAAACTCTGGTTTTTCACCTCCTACGAATACATTGACGAAAACGCCAGCGTCGCCTATAGCGCCAACTCGCAATCTCAATTCAACGCGCTCGCGCAGCTCGCCTCTGACGGCCTAATCCCCGGCACTAATTCCATCGCCGTCCCCACAAATGTTCCCGTTCCCTTTCGCGATAATCTTTTTGACGTGCGCGTGGACTGGTCTCAGTCCGCGAATTCTCAGTGGTTTCTCCGCGCCTCTCTCGATCGCAATCGCACCCACAACGATCTCGTCCAGCAAGCCGCTCTGCCTTCCACCGGCTCGACCACCACTTCGAATTACTTCAATATTCTTCTCGGCCAGCAGTATCGCTTCTCCCCAAACTGGCAAGGCGCGCTCACTCTCGAAGCTAGCAACTTTCATCACACCAAGGCTCGCAACTCCGATCTCGGCCTGGCACTGGCGTTTCCTTTCAGCGCAAATTTTCATACCACTTCCGGATTCGAAACTTTCGGCGACAATCAATTCGCCACCGTCGTCTCCGCGTTCCCTAGCGCGCGTGATCAACAGAAATATCAGCTCCGCTACGACGTTTTTCGCAGCTCTGGCCGCCACGCTCTCCGCTTCGGCGTCAACCTGATTCACGAACCGGTCCTTCGCGGCGCGCTAGCCGCTACTGCCGAGCATCTCGTCCAGTTCACCCAAGATCCTTCCTTCTACGTAAACAATCCCGCGCAATTCACCGCTGATTTCAACTGCACTCCCGCAGCCCTTCCCGATACGACTTGCACCGACACCCCCGCGGGCGATGGCACCTTCGCGCAATCTCTTCGCCGCCTCGGCTTCTACGCCGAAGATTCTTGGCGCGTGACTCCATCCTTCACCGTCAACGCCGGTCTTCGCTACGACACCACCTTCGGCCTGTTCACCGCCTCTGGCCGCGCCCAATCGCAAAATCCCGCGTTCTCCACGTTGCAAGCCCTAAATGTCCCGCTCGTCAACGGCATTCCCCACGACTACCGCAAAGCCATCGCGCCGCGGCTCGGCCTCGCTTACGCGCCGGGCGCATCACAGCACACTGTTTTCCGTGCGGGCGTCGGCTTCTATTACAACGACCTCGCGCAAAACGGTTGGGTAGACGCCTTCACCGCCGTCAACCAACCCATCACGCCATGCATCACTTACGATCTCGCGAATCCATCGTGCCTGCCCAGCGGGGCAGACGGCGGCCAGGGTGCTCTTATCGATCCCAACTACCACACACCCTACGCGCTCCAAGCCAGCGCCGCCTTCGAACACGACTTCACGAGTGGCTGGGCAAAAAATTGGCGCCTCACCGCAAGCTACGAACACCAGCAAGGCGTCCATCAATATCGCCGCTACGAATTCATTTCAGGATTTTCCCTGCCCGCCGACTCGCCAAACATTTCCCTTTTCCGCGCCGACAATCGCTCCAGCTACAACGGCCTCGCCGTCCAACTCCAGCACCGTTTTTCCAATCGCTTCGAACTCACCGCCAACTACGTTCTCTCTCATGCCACTACTTGGGGCGCGGTAGTCGGCGAGCTATTCGATTACGTCAACGGTGTTTCGAACCCGCTCAATGCGTTCGGCCCCGGCGATCACGGCTCCTCCGGCGAAGATGTTCGTCACCGCTTCGTCTTAATCGGCACGCTGCAGCTTCCCTGGCACTTCGAAGCCTCTACGCTCTCGCAGTTCGAAAGCGCCAGACCTTTCACCATCGCCACGCCCGCCGATATCTTGAACGATGGCTTCTCCGGCAACGACCGCGCCGTAGTCAACGGCGTGCAAACCACGCTGGACCAGTTCCGCGGCACTCCGTTCTACCAGGTGGATCTCCGAGTCAGCCGTAACATCAATCTTTTTCGCGAGCGTATCCAGCTCCGCCCCTTCGCCGAATTCTTCAATCTCCTCAACCGCCAGAATCCCGGCAACAACTACGTAGGCGACGTCTCCGCTCTCCCCACGCCTGTCAACAACCTCAGCAACGCCACCGCCTTCTGCCTCAACCCCGCCTGCACCCAAACCGCCCCCATCACCAGCCCTAACCAACTCCGCGTACCCGCCGGCGCCCTCGGCGACTTCTTCGGTCCCGGCACCACCGTAGGCATCCCCTTCGCCGCCCAACTCGGCCTAAAACTCACCTTTTGACTGTTCTCGTCTTTATCCTCGTTCCTTCCTTCTTTTCTCTCTTTGCTTCATGTAGTGCCAGGCTCTGGCCCGGGTCCTAGGTAGCACAGCCACTCTTGGCTGTGCGCGATGTCGCCCACGCCATAAGACGACCTCACAAGCAAAGATTTAGTCTGAAACCGTGGCCTACAGAAAAAACAGCGATTGCATCACACGCCCTATTTCGCCGGCAACCGGTTTCCAATAAACGAAGCCACTCGCCCCGCCGCCGGCGGATCCAGATTCGCAAGCACCGCCACCACGTATCCGCTCTCCGGATAAATCGTCAGCTCACCATTCATTCCCGGCGCCCCGCCACCGTGGCCAAAGCTCCGCACGCCTCCCGACGTTCGATCCATAAATCCGTAGGCATACTTGTCCCCGCCGCCTGTCTCCATTTTCCCGGTCGTCAGCAGCTCCGTGTAATGCGCATCCAAAAGCTTGTGATTTTTCAGCGCCTCCGCAAATCGCTGCAAATCCTCCACTGTGGAATATCCGCCTCCCGCTGAAGTTCCACGATAAGGCAACGTGTCGGTATTCGGCTTCCAAGTTTCGCTTCCGCCCACCTTCGTGTAACCCACCGAACGCCGCGGCATAGTCTGATCTTCCGGCAACGAGTCCGTCGAAGTCATTCCCGCCGGCGCATACACGTGCTCGCGCACATAATCGTAGTAATTCTGCCCGCTCGCTTTTTCCACCACTAATCCCAACAACAGAAATCCGTAGTTGCTGTATTCCCACTTGCTTCCAGGCTCGAATTGCAAGTCGCGTTTCCCGTAAAGCTTCACATAATCCTGCAGCGTCCGAAGTTCCAGCCGGTGCGCATCAAACTCCGGTCCAAAAAAATCTCCCGTTCCGCCCGTATGCGTCAGCAAATGATGAATCGTCACCTTCGTTGCCAAATTCTTGTTCGGATAGTCCGTCAGATACTCGCCCACTGGCGCCGTCAGCTTGATCTTTCCGCTTTGCGCCAGTTGCAACACCGCCACGGCCGTGAACATTTTGTTCATCGAGCCGATTCGGAATTGCGTGTTCAGCTCGTTGTTAATTTTCTTCTCGCGGTCTGCCAATCCATACGCGCCGGAAAAAACGGTTTTGCCATTCTTTGTGATCATCACCGTCCCGGCAAAGTGGTCCGCCGCAACCTGCCGTTCGACCTCCGTACGTAGCGCCCCGATTGCCTGCTCTTCGCTCATCCGCGGCTGCGCAAATTCCGCTGGCGTCCCAATCGCGTTCAAATCCATTTTCGTGATGCGATGCGGCTCTGCGGCCGCAACTTCAATTTCCACATGCGCAAATTGATCGGACTCGCGCTCCTTCACAATCGCCGAAAATTTTGTCGGTCCCGCTTCCTCCACTCTCTTGACGTCAAATCCGCCTGTCATCTTGCGAAACCGCATCAACCCGTCAACTTCCTTCACCTCCTCGGGATAGTTTTTCTCATCGAACGCTTGCAGTCTCACGCGGTCTCCGCTGTTGAACGCATCCAGCCACGCGCGGAACTGCCGCTCCGCAGGTGCAGCTTGACCTTGTGCCGTCTGTGCTTGGCTTCCCGCAACCGCTTGCGTTTCGCCTTGGCCTAGCTTCGCTGCGTTTGCCGACGCCGCTGCTGGCGCCCCTGCGCCGTTTCCCTGCGGTTCCCCGTAAAACTCTCCCTCATCGGCGGCCCGCGTCCGTGCGTTTACTGTCGCCCTGTCGGCACTCGAATTAGTCTCTCCGTAAGCTCCCGAAGTCTGCTCCCTGCGCCCGCCCGCGGCTCCCTGCACTTCGCCGCTATCGCTGGTGATCGAGCGGTCTCGCGTCGGCCGGTTCATTTCTGGCCGGAACGCCCCAACCGAGAGTGTCGCTAGGAATAGCAACGTAATCCCGCTGCCCTGAATCATTCGCCAAATCGGCAAAGGCCGCTCTGGCACATCGATGTGCTCCCACGCAAATGGCCCAGCCGTTGCCCCGGCTGCGGGCACCGGCGCGATTTCGCCAAACAGCAACTTCCTCACCGCCTCTGGTATTACGCCTCGCACCAGCCATTGCCGCGCCACGGACACCACACCGTCCGCAAACAACGGCAGCATGCTTTGCTTTTTTGCAACCTGGTCAAAAATCCATAACATCTCGTCGGCGAACTCGCGTTGGAATGCAGGCGGATGAAGACCCAGCAGGCACCGGTAAACAATCCTGGAGACGGCCCGGCAAAAATTCCTGTCAAAAGCCCGGCTAAAAAAACGAGCCATCACGCCCTCCTTGCTCTTAGCTCCCTTGCAGAATGCATCCGCGCCTCACGCAGCACACCCGCCAGCCGCTCCAGGTCCCCCGCAAGCACATCGCGCCCCAATCCCTTCAGACGGTAATAGCGCCGTCGCGGGTCCCCTTTGATGTCCTTTTTCGATGCGTCTTTTGACGGCGCCCTTGACGCCCCTCTCGACGGTCGTTTCGTGGTCTCCTCGACCAGCCCCTGGCTCACCAGTTTTTTCAAATTGTCATACAGCGTCCCCGGCCCGATTTTGTATTGCTCCGCCGACTGCCGCGCAATTTCCTGCATGATTCCGTAACCGTGCAAATCCTCGCCTGCCAGCGCCAGCAAAATATGCAGCGCCGCCGGTGACAACGGCAAAAATTGTCCAGCCTCGCGGCCCATTTTCCCCATAAGTCGGCAAGCCGCGTGTGTGTTAGGTTGTGTTAGGTCGGAGCTTCTGCTCCGACATTAGTCCTTTGAAAATCATGTTTCCATTTACCCGAACAGTGCTAGTCTTTTTCATAGCCGGTCTCCTTTTCTTTGCGCCTCTAGCGCGTCGATCCTTGGGAGCTTAATGCATCCCGCGGAGACCGGCCTTCTCATCCCATCTTTGGTCGTAATCGGAGTCTCGGTGGCGCTCTTGCCGCACTGTCCGCTCCCGATCTTCTCAACGACGTCGCAGCAAATCCCACGCCGATCGTTTACACCTGGGCCGAGCCTCGCGTCGGCCACCCCGATTTCCGTCCGCCTCTTCGATACCCGCGTCAATATCTGCTATCGCATCGTCAACCCTTGGGACGTGGTGCCCCATCTTCCCCCGGTGCTCGCTCTTTACGAACACGAAGGCTCTTCCTTACATATCGACAGCGGTCTGACGTTCGACGTCGTCCACAATCACTTGCTCATCACCGGCTTACGCACCCGGCATCGCCGCCTGGAACGCGCACCATCCGGGCCCCGGCGGCCCACTCATGGGAAAGACAGTCTGATCTAAATCGCCGGCTGCAAAACCGTAATTCCACATACCCTGGCCTGGGGTGCACGTCTAGCGCTGTGCTCAGCGCGCCGGCTCACAGGAAAGGACCGGCTTGACGTCAACTACCGGTGTCCCGTCGATCACTTCTATCGGACCAATCCGCAACCGTTTGTTGCCTACTTTTCGTACCGTCACCCGATGGAGACCTAGCGGATTTGGCCTGTCCGGCGATCGTGTTGCAAATACCCCCGTCAGTGCTCGCTGCGGGTCAGACCGCGGATGGACTTGGAGAACCTCCCGCCGCCCTTGGTGCAGCCAGGTGACCACAAAAAGTTCGTCTCCTTTGCAGATTCCCTCAAAGCCGCGAGCCGCAAATGAATTCACTTCCAGCCACGCGTCCGGTGCTCCTTCCGAACCCTGTTTCGGCGCTCCTTTTCGATCCTTGGTGGTTGATCGAATCGTTCCGATAGGACGCAGCTTCAGCTGTTTGCCCTGCACCTTTGCAGTAGCCATTCCAACCCTCCCCACGATCGGTTGTTCCTATTGTCGGTGGACTCGGTGTCGCTGTGGCGAAATTATCGTTCTTGATCTTAATAGTAATAGTACCGCTCTCTAATTTCTCTCATCTTGACTTTCACTTATTCATAGACGCAGAATGCCTGCACCCATGGGTCACCAAATGACACTGCGGGGAATCATATGAGGCATTTTTATAGCGGTTCATTCGCGCTGATTTTGCTTTTGGCTTGGCCCTGCAACTCTTTGGCGGATGGAATCGCTATAAGTAACGGGACTTTGGACTGGACAGGATTCACGTTCACCGTCACCAGTGGACTCACGGTTTCAGTTGTAGGCGCCACCGATTTTGACCTCAGTTTTGCATCTACAACGCTCGGCGGGTCCTCACAGGAAATAAAAGACGGTTCTTCTCCCCAAAGCAGCACGTCGGCATTTTCTCAATACTCGACCGGTACAGCGAATGGTGTCGCACAGGCGGCGACAGCCAACGGCTTCCTCACGACCAGCTCCCAGGCTTCTACGACGTCGCTACAGCCGAGTATCAATTTTGCGGAGTCGAATACTTTCACAAGCCACGACTTCTTCTTGTATGGAACAGGCACGGGTACGCTAACAGTTAGTATTCCGTTTACGCTATCAGTCGCATGCAATAGTTCTCAACCCCTAGGCTCACCTGCCGTGGACCTGACGACGGCGGCGGACGCTTCGGTGTTTCTCGAGATAGGACCTGGTAATCTGGGTTTGCCTGCGTCGGACACTATATCTTGTCAGAACCATCCAGGCGTCACAAACGGTGTATTGACGGTTTCTGAGAACTTTACGAATCCTACCTTCGGACCGTTGGTGAGCATCGATGCTAGCGCGTCCACTGACGCGGAGGCTAAGGTCCCCGAGCCGTCCGGTCTGCTCTTGCTTGCCATCGGCCTGACCGGTCTAGCCGGTACGCTGCTTCGAAAGCGATTTGTGTAGTCTCTTTGCCCGCCCCAATGCTGCTATTCTCCGCAACTATTAGCCAGGTCCGGATAGCTGTTGATAAATCCTCTTCGCGCTATCGATCTCGAATTGAGATAGCTAAAGGCTGTTGCAGAACCGCTAATTTTGAATTCGCCCGGAATTTTGCTGGAAAGTTCTCCACCTTAGGCGGCTAACCTGGCTGGCAGCCTTACAACCAGTATCGAAATCTTGACTGCA
>Ga0073928_10000557_pt1 | contig 85706 bp, 77 predicted proteins | sample PaiPotPPA55metaG_FD_76969 | JGI IMG/M metagenome (GOLD analysis project Ga0073928, IMG submission 76969) | Iron sulfur acid spring bacterial and archeal communities from Banff, Canada, to study Microbial Dark Matter (Phase II) - Paint Pots PPA... ...
CACGCGCACGAACGTCATCATTCCCGCCATGAAGCCACTCCAGCCGGGGCGCAGGCCGAAGTTTTCCGGTTTATCGACCATTTGATCCATCGCCATCATGGGACCTTCCATGAAGGCATCCTGTGGAAAGCCCGGTACGGAATTCGCATCCTTGCTGACATCGGGCTTGCCCATCTGCATCCCCGGCATGCCTTGGTGCTGCATCGGATTCCCAGCATTCAGCGGAGAATTCGACATGGGTTGCTCCGCTGTCGAACCGACGCCCAGTCCGCGACCCAAGCTCGGACCGTTTTCCTCGGACGTCGCACTTCCTTGTCTCAGCATTCCCATGCCTCGCTCCATGTCGAGACCCGCAGGCATTCCATTTCGGTGTGACATCGGGCCTACCATGGACGACATCTGATTCATCATGTGGTGAGGAAGATGACAGTGGAGCATCCAGTCGCCGGGATTCTTGGCCACGAATTCCACGTCACGCGCCTGCGCCACGCCAACGAGTACCGTGTTGCCGGGCCCCCATGTGGACTCCGGTTGGCGGCCTCCTTCCGTTCCCGTAACCACGAATTGGTGGCCGTGCAAATGAATGGGATGGTGGTCCATACCGAGGTTGATGAGGCGGAGGCGCACACGTTCTCCAAGCCGCACGATGAGAGGAGTGTTTGCCGGACCGGATTTTCCGTTGAACGTCAGCCAGTTGAACTCCATGTTCATGGAGTTCGGGACGTTGATGTTCGGCAGGACGGCGTATTCCTGCACGATGATGGCGTAGTCCTTATCGACGCGGGGTTTGTAGGTTTCCTTTGGGTGCATGATAAACGCACCGATCATGCCCATCATTTCCTGCATCGCCATGTGCGAATGGTAGAAGTAGGTGCCTTCCTGATTGAGCGTGAACTCGTAGACGAATCTGCCACCAGGTGCGATCGGGTCCTGGCTCGATCCCGGTGCTCCGTCCATGTCGTTGGGAATGTCGAAACCATGCCAGTGCATAGAAGTCGCTTCGGGAAGGTGGTTGTCCACAATGATGCGGACGCGATCTCCCTGAGTGACTTGAATCGTTGGTCCCGGTGCGCTGCCGTTGTAACCCCAGAGATCAACGATTCGGTCAGGAACGATTTCCTGTTTCACCGGTTCGGCGATGAGATGGAATTCTTTGACGTTCCCATCCATGCGGTAGGGAAGGTCGGGTACATCGGGCGTCTCGACGAAAACCGGAGAAACGTGGTCATGAACGGTCTCTTTCTTTCCCTTCATCTTCATTCCAGGCATGTCCTTCATGTCTTGCATGGCGTCCATCTTTTGCTGCCGTGTGCCCGACGCGTCGCGCACGGCGACAATTCCCGCGCCGACGGCGGCGGCACCTTGAATAAATGCTCTTCTTCCCTTGTTCATTTGCATTTCTCCTAAAACCCAATTTATTATTTTCTTCTCCACATTTGCGGCTAAGGGGTTTTGCCGGCATGGATAGAGGCTGTCTGCCAATGATTCAACGCTCCTGATTTTGTTGTATTTGAATCGAGCCAACTTGCTCGGCAGATCGCATTTGTTGTTGGAACGATTTGTCGGCCCCGAGGAATGGCAACGACGCGACTGGCTTGCGACACGAAGTCGTAAGTGCGCCTACCAATTACGAAGGTTTTAGAAACGGATAGAAAGTGAAGAGAGAATCAGATGCGGAGAACGGAAATTCGATCGTAGAGAGGAACGCCGGAAGCAGGAGGCGGAGCGTGCTCGGAAGTTACGTCACGGGTGAAGATCGCGGACAAGCCATGCACTAGGGAAAACGTGGCGGCTGACGCGTGCAGATGGTCCAAGACACTCAGATGGAATTGCGGCAAGTCGCCGCCAGATTTCGTCACAAGTAATTCAGGGTGCTGGTGCTGGGAACAATCGGGTTTGTCGGGAGTTTGATCTCCGGGGGAATCAGAATGATGCGAAGGCATCTGATCGCAATCGTGACCAGCAGTCCTGTTGCGTCTGTTCGGGACAAACTCCAACCGCGCAACTCGCCGAACAAACCGAGGCGTAGAGCATCGCCATCGTAAAGATGGCGACGATCACGTGAGCCCAGTTTGCTTTCGTTCTCATTACTGTCACAAGCCTACCACCTGGCGCGAGAGATTCATACCGCAGGCTACTTCTCCGCCACATCGATTACCATCACGTGTCCGCCGCCGTGTTCTTTCACGTTTTCCTAGGCGAGCGCTGACCGCAAGACGTGCTCATCCGGGCCGCGGCCAGCGCAACATCCCGCGAGTTTATCGTCAACGACGACAGCGGGGACGCTGCGGACTCCGTAATGCTTCGCTTTGGAGGAGGTCTCGGGCTGATGCATGTCGTGAATCACGACCTCGTGCGAAGAACCGGCTATCCTTTTGACGAGTTCGATGGTTTCCTTGCACGTTGAACTGCCCGCACTGAAGACTTCGATTTTCTTTGTTGTGCTCATAGTGTTCTCCTAAAGAACTTCTTGGATTTCTTCCTTACGACAGGCCGAACATGTTGTGGCCTGGTTCGCATTGTCTCCGCGAATTCAGTAGGCAAAATTTTGTTACCGGAGTTCGACATGCGCCTTTAGAGTGCCCCGTCAGAGCGACCATCGACGTGATCGAGGGTAAATGGAAACCGATGTCGTAAAGTTGGGTGAGGAGCACCTCCCCCTGAGCGGCAGTTCTAGGTTCGCAATCAGATACAACGGTCTTGGGACCGCCGGCTCTGCTGGTGCAGACGGGCTCCGGCCGACCCTTCTGTTTGGTCTGAAGGCCAGACCTGTTCCGGATGCGTGCCTAGATGTAAACCAGGAGGTCTTGCTTCCGTTTTGCGTAGATCGACAGCAATCGGAGGGAAGCACCAACTTCCCAGAATTGTTTCGCAGAACCGGCATCTAGGTACTGCGTGGTCCGTCTGATTTGTTCTATCAACCCGCCTGAGGTGCGGCAAATTGCCGCAGGCTCACCAGAGCGAAGTCCACCAAGTTTTATTAAGTGATGGACCTGCAATGACTTGCAGAGTATGCAGGCCGATCTAAGCTGGCGGTCGTCTTGCATTTAGCTCTCTTCTGTAAACTCCTCGGATCGCACGACGGAACGTGTATGCTCAGACAAGTTCCTCAATCGGGCCCATGTGGCGTCGGGCTCTCTCGGTGATTGACTTTCGATCTCGAGTTGCCATCCCAAGAAATACAAGGTGATTCTATGGGTTGTTGTGATCAAAGGCTGTAATCACCTCAAAGATGTACGGCACAAACAATCCGGGATCGGGCTGTCGGCGCAATCAGATCATGTGGGTTGCTGGTCTATTGTTTGTTTGCTCGGCTGTTGCAGTCCTCGTTACTTGGCGTATGCCTAGGCTCGTGCTGTATGCCCAGAAGTGGCTAGTTCGTGCCCGCGGACCGTTGACGGTGCCTGATGACATCGCCATCGTGGCGATCGACGAAGCGAGCCTCGCACGATTTGGGCGTTTCCCTTGGCATCGCGCGCTCACAGGTCAGATGGTTGAACAGCTTAGCCAAGCACGCCCCAAGGCCATTGCCTTGGATGTTCTGTTCAGCGAAGCAACAAACAGTGCGGACGATGCCGCACTGGCAGCTGCAATCGCAAAGGCCGGTAATGTAGTTATCGCGGCACAGCTCGCTCGGACGGAATCAGGAAGCGTCGTCTGGCTGCGACCGTTAGCCTCGGTTGAGAGCGCCGCTGCAGGAATTGGGCACGTGCATGTTTCAACCGAGGTCGACGGAGTCGCTGGGTCATTTCTGGTGCGTCAGGCCGATGACCTCGGGCAGGCCGAATGGGCGATGGCTCTCGAAACGGTGTGTGTCGGCGAAGGTGCGAACAGTCAGTCCATTCAAGAATTGCCTCGTGCGGTGGTAGTCGGCGGGCGTACGTTTTCGGTCAAATCAGAAGCGCGGGTAATTGAGATTGAATCCGGCCGCCCGCGAAGTACCCGGCGCCTGCAGGCGAGTTGGATTCCCATCGAATATGTTGGGCCGAACGGCTCGTTTGCCGCCCACACATTTAGCTTCGCTGACGTTCTGGACGGGAAAGTACCGTCTGCCGCATTTCGCGGAAAATATGTAATTGTGGGTGCGACGGCGGCTTCACTTGGGGACCGATTTACTTCACCGTTCGTGCATATCGAAGGACCCGACGGGCAGCAACATGGAGAATTTCTGCCAGGCGCCGAGGTCCTCGCCAATTCGCTCAATACGCTGTTGCGTAGGAGGTTCTATTCCGAAACACCCGATTGGCTCGCGGCGATCTGCGCGGCACTGGTCGCGCTGCTCACGATGGGCGGGCTGTCGCTGGCGCAAGGCAAATGGGAAAGTCTCAAACAACTTGCCACAATCGTTCTCATCGGAGTTCTGACCCTTGGGCTCAGCTATCTTGCTTTCACGCGCTGGCTAGTCTATCCGCCGATTGTGCCCTGCGCAGTTTCGTTGATTTTGGCCATTCCACTCATTCTGCTGCACCGCTCCTTCGGCGCGAGCCGAGAGCTGGACGCTCAAATTGGACAACTGGTTCAGGCGGAGAGTTGGTTGTCACCAGTTCGGGAGGCACATGCGGATCCAGCTGCGCTGATAGCGCGACTTACAAACGCAAGCGCGGTTGCGATTCTTCAATCCGTTTTGCCAAGCCGATATCGCGTAGTCGCGAGCTCCGGAACTCCCCTGCTACCTTCGGTTGCCAAGAGCCAGGGCTTGACCATCGACGGTTTGCCACCAGCCGGGCAGATCGAAACGCAAAATGTGTTTTCTGGAAAAGCCGAGGTTTTGCACTTTTTCTATGAGAAGCGAGACCCCCAAGCACAACTAATGGCAGCTTTGAAATGCTCCCTGGGCAGCGGCAACGCCTCGAGCGGAATCCTCATCCTTCTTCATAAGATGGAACAGCGTTTGCCATTTGAGTTGATTCGCATTGCTGTGGAACTAGCTGGAGGGTTTCTCGTCTCGCTCGGAAGAGAGCGTTTTCAAGGTATCGAAGCCCCACAATCGCCCGGACTGAAGTTTTTGCGTCTGCTACCTCATGGCATAACCTGGAAAACCCGCGAATTAGGGTCGCTAAATCAGCGCATTTTGGCGGAATCGCGCTTCGTCGATCAATCGATGCGGTCTGTTGGAGATGGGTTAGTGGTCGCAGGAGCCGGAGGACAGATTGTATTTGTGAATCGCAGGACGACCGAGATTCTTGGGATGAAGGAACACTCATTGTTGGGGAGTGACCTTTTCCAACGTTTAGGGCTACCTGAGAATACGCTAGCAGAAACCCTGGAAAGGATTGCGGTCGATCGCGCCACCGTGGAGCGCGAGACCGCCTTCGGAAGGTCTTCGCCTAAGCATTTTATCGTACGTTTATCCCCAGTTTGCGAAAACGGTAGTGAGCGCGGTGCGGTCGTTGGCATCGTTGTCTCCCTGTCAGACATAACTAAACAACGAGAATTGCAACATATGAAGAGCGAAGTTATGACGTTGGTGACCCACGAACTGCGTACCCCGCTAACGGCCATCCAAGGAATGAGTGAGGTACTCACGCAATTTGACGTGGATCCTGCTAAGCAACGCGAGATGCACGCCGCCATCAATGAAGAAGCTAAACGACTAGCGCGAATGATCGACGACTATTTGAATATAACCCGCTTGGAGGCCGGAGCGCGTCCGTTGAGGAAAATGCCGTTGAGAGCAGAGGTGATCGTTGAGCGTGTAGTTCTGCTGCTGAATCCCATTGGAGCTACTCGCGGTATTCCAATCACATATGAATTTGAAGAAGGGCTGCCAGTGGTCAAGGCTGACCCGGACTTGCTGGCTCAGGCGGTCACCAATGTTCTGGCCAACGCCATTAAGTACAGTCCGCCAGCCAAAGAGGTACGCGTAAGCGTGCGAACCGACGGAAATGATGTTCTAGTCGAAGTGGCGGACAATGGGTACGGAATTGCACCAGAGGATGTGAAACGCATTTTCGACAAATTCTATCGCGTGCCGCGTTCGGAGAGCGCCGAGGAACCGGGGACCGGTCTAGGGCTGACCTTTGTTCGTGAAATTATGGAATCGCACAACGGCCAGGTCACCGTTCAAAGCGAACTCGGCCGCGGCTCAACGTTCACGTTACGCCTACCGCGGGAATCCGTAAGAGACAAGGACATTTAGGCACTAAAAATGGTTAGCCCCTTTCACATTCTCGTTGTAGATGACCAGCATTCCATTCGCCTTATGCTGGAATCTGGGTTGTCGCTGAATGGCTTCCGCGTGAGCTGTGCGCGAAACGGAACGGAAGCGCTCGCGGCAGCCAGCACCGGAAAGTTTGACGCCGTGATTAGTGACATTTACATGCCCGACGGTGATGGGCTGGAAATGGTGCAAAAGCTCCGCTCGGTCTCGCCGTCTTTGCCTATCATCTTGATGACCGCCCAGGGATCGGTAGAGTTGGCAGTTCGAGCAGTGGAAGAGGGCGCGACGGATTTCATTGCCAAACCATTCGAAGTAAGCGCGGTCGCAGCATTGTTGAGACGCTGCCTTTCTGCGGCATCGGAAGCACCGCATGCAGGCGGTGAAGTTTCCTCCCTCGTAGCAGGTATCTCGCGATCCGGCCTGGTCGGCAAGAGTCCAGCCATGGTCAGGGTGTATCGGCTCATTGCACGGGCTGCGCGGAGTGACGCACCAGTCCTGGTGATGGGAGAGTCAGGCACGGGCAAAGAGTTAGTGGCCCGAGCGATTCATGATTTCAGCCCGCGGGAAAAGAAATCCTTTGTCGCCGTTAACTGTTCTGGACTAACCGATACGCTGCTCGAAGCCGAGTTGTTCGGCCATACCAAGGGAGCTTTCACCGGGGCGGTCGGAGACCGTTCCGGGCTCTTCGAAGCAGCGGATGAAGGCACTATCTTCTTGGACGAACTTGCTTCTACCAGCCCAGGGTTCCAAGCCAGTCTATTGCGCGTCCTGCAGTCTGGGGAAGTAAGAAGGGTCGGATCCACGCAGACAAGACGAGTGGATGTGCGTGTCATCGGAGCAAGCAATGCTTCGTTGAGGGAGATGGCGGCTGCAGCACAGTTCCGGCCCGACTTGTTTTATCGTCTGAGCGTTATCGCACTGGAACTCCCCCCGTTGCGCGAACGCGGAGGTGATGTCGATGTCTTGGTGGCTCATTTTCTTCGTGCTGCTGCGGCAGAAGGGAATCCTCCGTTTCGTTTGACTCGCGAAGCGGCCCTAGCGCTACGCTCGTATTCTTTTCCCGGCAATGTCCGCGAACTCGAGAACGCGATCCGTCGTGCCATTGCCCTTTGTCCTAACGACGTGATTACCCTGGACTGTCTCCCTCCTGAAATTGCGGCGTCGTCCGGAACGCGCAAGGAAACTGACTTCTCTCGCGACGAGGGAACCATCATCGCCGACCGCCCTACGGTGGACGAGTTGCAACATCGGTATTTGCAGTTGGTACTGGACGAGAATCAAGGAAAGAAAAGGCGCGCCGCAGCGATCCTCGGGCTTGATCGACGCACGGTTCAGAGATTAGTGGCCAAGTATCGGCTCCGCCACGCTCCTGAGGACGAGCCTGAAGAAAACGCCGATATGGAAGCGTCGGAAGATGTGAACGGTGGGGAGTCGTGATCGATGCACCGCGGTCGCCGAAAATTCTGCGATACGCTCGTCATATCCTCCCTCTCGTTGCGCTAGCACTAACGTGTTCGGCTCAGTTGGCCGATGCACAGATGACGCCGGTCGAGGCCCGCATCGCCAGCGTGAGCGGGACTGTTCTCCTATCGAATGGCCCGCAGGCTCCCGCCCCCGCAAATCGCGGGGACGCGCTCACCCCCGGCGAAGAGATCGACACGCGAGGAGGAGGTCACGCCACAATAGAGCTGACCGACGGCAGCCTCGTCGTGGTGCGGCCCGGTTCTCGCATTGTGCTGAAAGACTTTCGGACCGCCAATTCGCTTCGCGAGTTATTCGAGATCCTGCTCGGACAAGTGCGCGTAAAGATCAACCACTTTGGAGGGAAACCAAATCCCTACCGAGTCAACAGTCCCACCGCATCGATAGCCGTTCGCGGTACAGAGTTCAGCGTCGCCGTGAACGGAATCGGCGAGACAGAGGTTCTCGTGTATGAGGGGCTAGTTGAGGTGACCAGCCTTTCCAATCCCGCGGACAAGGTCCTCTTGCATCCTGGGCAAGGCGTAATTGTCCGCCCCAATCAGGACATGCACCCCTTTGCGTATGCCCCTGGCGAGGAAATCGGCGGACAACGCGGGATTCAGGAGTCAGGGGACAGTAACGAACAGGGTGCTAATACTGGGAGTGATGTACAGCAGTCGGAAAATGCGATTTCACCCCGGAGTTCCGCGGGTATCTACGATCGCTTCGTCGAAAATGTGGTTGCGGCACGTCAAGGTCCTCTTTACCTTCGGTTTACGGCGTACCCGGATTCCATTCTGGATAGTCTGGAAAACCCTGCTTACGCAACGGAGTTTTCGGCTCCCGCGGCGCGTGTCTTTTTACTGCCATCCTTTCGTGGCAGCCAGGGTGTAAATGGCAGCCAGTCCGCTTTCTTTTCTAATCCGGGGAGATCTGTCGACTACAGCCTCTCTCCTCAGGGATCTTTCTTTACCCCCTTGCCCGACCAGCGCACGTCCATCGGCGGCGGCGTGACCGGATTTCGGAGCGGCATTCAATCCTTCACTGTGGATGATACTGCAAATCTTTCTGGTTCCCTTTTTCCCGCAGGCACGACCGGGACGCGAGCATCATCGGATACGAACAGCAATTCTTTTATTTCTGGCTCGCTCGCAGTTGCGCACGCATTTGGAGAAGGGAAGAAGACGAGCTTCGGACTCGGCTTGGATTTTGTGAAAGGTTCGGGATCTTTTCTCAACTTCGTGAGCCTGCAAGATACATTGGGTAATATATCGAGTGAACGAGTCAATTCGACTTCGGACCTCGCCGAGACTCGAATTAAGGCCGGCTTCTCACATGACTTTTCGAAACAGCGAAAATTCGGAATATATTACAACTACGGATTTGTTTCCGCTGACTTCAAGAACGTCTCCCACACGTTGGACGCACGGCCTCAGAGCTTGGATTTCACGCAGAGCGAGGGGCGTTTCTCCGAGGTGGGGATCAAGTTTCGGGGCATTTTGACGCGAAAACTTTTCTACGGAGCGCAAGCGTCCTGGTTTCTGCTTTCTTTGGATGAGCAGTTGAGGTTGTCGACGATCGTAAATTCTTATCAGCACAACCGAACCACCGGATCAAGCTTCGCCGTGGGGCTCGGCTACGCCCTCCGTCCCCGCATATTGTTGACTCTCGACCTCACTGGCGGCTTTTCAAATACCTCAGCTTTCCGGGCGGAGGTGGCGACCTCCAACCCGCTGGAGCGCGACCGCCGAAATAGTCCGTTCTTCGCGGTGCATACCGCTGTCCAGGCAGATGTCTGGAAGAATTTATTCGTCAGTGGTTCACTCTTGACCGTGCGCCAGAATTTTTACAGAGACCTCATTCTTTATCCGGATAGCCTTGGCCGATTGCTGACCTCAGATGGCGCGTTCGCTCCGAACGGGTATACGACGGATGGCTCGAGATCCTATTATTCCGAGTTTAGCGTGGGTTGGCGCTTCAACAATAATGTTCTCGCTGAATACGTTTTTTCAACGGACTACGGCAAAACCCAGCCGAGCCACGTATTCTTACTACGGTATAGTTTCCGGAAGCATGAGCACTAACTAGCAGGTCGGTGTGTGAGGCCCGCGGTCTTTTGGGCCCGCTTGCTTTTGACCCTCCGAATAGTCCCTCCACCTGTACCACACTGACCCAGGGCCAAGTGGCAGAATTGAGCAGCTTTGAGACTCTAGGGTGGCAGATCGCCGCGACATTATTTTGTGCCTTGGCGTGAAAAAAATTCCTACGTTTGCCTTCAACAACTTAACGCGAAAGTTTCGCTGCGAGATGGCGTCCCGGGTGCACGCCACCTTCTCGGCAGTACAAGGAGCTGCCGAATCATGAAGAAGATGACTGTTGCACTTTTTGCGATTGCAGCGCTGATGCTAGCGGGAGGCCGGGTGTTGACCCATAGCGTCTCCTCAAATACCAGCAACACTGGAGCGGTACTCCAGGCCGCCGACGAGTCGACTACGCCCGATCCGGCAGGCGATCCGGATGGTCCCAACGGACCGGATGGTGGACCCGACGGCACAGACCAGGAGGGCGGGCCCGGAGTAGCGTAAAAATACCAGCCACTGACCTGCGAGGAAGCGAATCGCATTTGGATCAATCGCATCCTCTGCGGGTCAGTCCCAGCCCTCGCCCTTTGTCCAATGACCAAACCATTCAATTTTGTGGCGTATTGGCTGATTCTTCTTGCCCCCATGCTCCGCGGAGAAATGCTGTTCGCAGGTGGTCAAACGCGCGGGACTCTGACAGGGCAGATCCGCGATCAATCAGGCGGGTCAATCGCCCACGCGACGGTGACGCTCACTCAAGGAGTCCGCGAGGTAAAGACCACGTTCACAGAAGACGATGGCACATATAGTTTGACCGGCATCGCTCCCGGCCGTTACCGGATTCACGCCGGCGCGCAGGGTTTTGCACCCAACGATAGCTTCACCGTGGATATTGCTAACGCCGAATCCGAAGTCCTGAACCTCACTCTCACGGTCAAATCTGTCGAGGAGCACGTTGAAGTGAACCCGGATCAATCGGACACACTAAGTCTTGAGCGGACCGAGAATGCCGATCAGAAGGCCTTATCCGGAAAACAGCTAGATGCGCTGCCCGATGATCCTGACGAGTTGCAAGCGGATCTTCTCGCGTTGGCGGGGCCTAGCAGCGGCCCGGAGGGTCAACAGTTCATCGTGGACGGCTTCACAAAGTCGCGTCTGCCGCCCAAACAATCGATTCGAGAAGTGCACATCAACAGAGACCCTTTTTCCGCCGAACATGATCGCTTGGGTTCGGGCCGAATCGAGATCTTCACCAATCCCGCCTCCAGCAAACTGCACGGGCAGGCCTTCTTCAACATTAGCGATTCCGCGCTGAACTCGCGCAATCCTTTCGCTGCCGACAAACCCAGCGTCCAGATGCACCGTTATGGAGGAAATCTCACTGGTCCAATAACGGAGAAACTCGGCTATTCGGTTGATTTCGAACGACGGCAGATCGGTGATGCCGCGGTCATCAACGCAAGAATCCTGAATTCGGCGCTCGATCCGAGCATCCTGCAGCAGTCTGTACTAAACCCAAGCCAACGCACTTCGTTCGGCTTGAGGTTGGACGATCAATGGACAGCGAGGAATTCGCTCGCCGCAAGGTACTCGTGGTTCGACTCGCAGCAGGATAACGGCGGCGTCGGAAAAATCTCGCTTCTCTCCAACGCCTATTCTTCCCGCGTCGGCGAGCATGCCATTGAGCTGTCGAATGCGTCCGTCCTCAGCACTCGGGCTGTCAATGAGTTGAGAGCGCAATACACGAAATATGTCACGACCTTTGCCGCGGGAGACCTTGCTCCGACTGTATCGGTTCTTGATTCCTTCGTTGGCGGCGGAGCCACAGTCGGGCCGTCGCGCACGCATCAGAATCGCTTCGACATTCTGAACTACACTTCCTTATCCATGCAAGCCCACGTTCTGAGGTTTGGAGCAAGGGTCCGTACCACTGTTCTTAGGGATACGTCTTCTCAGAACTTCAACGGCAACTTTGTTTTTGCGGGAGGATTGGCTCCTCGACTGGACGCCCGCAATCAAATTGTTGGAGATGGTTTGGGTCAGCCCGATCTCATCACCATCAATTCTCTCGAGCGGTACCGTCGGACGTTGTTCTTTTCCCGGCAGGGGGCTCCAGGTTCCGCAATTCGCGAACTTGGCGGGGGCGCTTCACAATTTTTCCTATCGGGCGGAAGTCCCGCAGCCGGCCTGACCCAGGCCGATGTTGGGCTCTTCGTCGAAGACACTTGGCGAGTGCGCTCAAACCTTACCGTCGGCTTCGGTCTCCGATATGAAGCGCAGAATCATCTGGCGGATTGGATTGATTTTGCGCCGCGTGTTTCCCTGGCCTGGGCACTCCCGGGCGGACCGGCAAAGAAACGCAAAATCGTGCTACGGCTAGGGTCAGGTCTCTTTTACGATCGATTCAGCGAAGACCTTGTATTGCAGACAATGCGTTTCAACGGGATTAACCAGCGCCAAGTTCTGATTAAAGATCCAAATTTCTTTCCAACAGTTCCGGCGCTATCCGCGCTCGGTTCACTACAACCAATTGAAACCATCCGCCAAGCGGGCGCCCAGCTGCGCGCACCGCGCATCATCGAGAGCGCGGCGGGAATAGAATTCCAACTGCCAGGGAAGAGTGTCGTTTCCTTGACCTATCGAAGCACGCGAGGCACTCACTTGCTCAGATCAAGAAATACGACTGCGCCTTTTCCCCTCGCACAGTCCTCCAATCTAGCAATCGACCCTCTGCGACCACTTGGAAATGTAAACACGTACACGTATGAGTCCGCAGGCGTTCTGAACCAAAACCAGTTTCTCGCCAAAATTGAGAGCCACTTCAGTGAAGACTTTTCTATGTTCGCGCAATATACCTACGGCCAAGCTTTTGATAACACCAACGGACCGGGTTCGTTTCCAGCCAACCAATATGACCTGGGCGCTGAATACGGACGATCTGCCTTCGACGTGCGGCATCGGTTCCTTCTCAGTGGAACCGCGAAAGCTCCTTTTGGCCTGCAAATAAGCCCGTTCATCATTGTGCATTCCGGGCTTCCATTCAACATCACCACCGGGAGGGACACTAATGGAGACTCGCTGTATACCGATCGCCCCGCGATCGCTACCAATCTTTCCAAACCCGGCGTGGTCGTTACCCGATTCGGGGCTTTTGCTCCAAACCCATCCCCGGGACAACCCATCATTCCTCGAAATTTTGGAACTGGGTCGCCTTATTTCTCCGTGAGCTTGCGAGTGAGCCGGGAGTTCGCGCTGGGCCAGTTGATGGTGCCGACTAAACTGGAGCGTCCGTACAAGCTGCGGCTATCCGTCTCCGTGCGAAACCTATTTAACACTCTCAACCCCGGCATTCCCATCGGGAACCTTGGGTCACCCCTTTTTGGATTATCGAATTCCATCGCCTATAGTTCCGGTCCGGACCGGCAAGCTGGCAATAACCGCTCCTTCGATTTCCAGGCTCTATTCATCTTCTGAATTACAGCGGTCCTCTGCGCCATTCAAAGACCGAGGCGATCGCTATCGCGACATCCTCACGCGAGACAGATTGCCGCAAGACCGTGCGCCTGTGGCGGCACGATGTCGCTTCGTGTCTGGTCATGTCAAAAATCTAGCTGAAAACAAAATACTTAACGCTGCACACCTGTTGGCTTTGCTATTGCATTCCCATAAATGCGCGGCGCGAAACATTCGCCAACCGCCAATACGTAAGTCATCTCGCAAAGTGTTCGGAAGATACGCAGAAGAGGTCGGAGCTAGTTCCAAAGAAATGCTCGGGAGAAGGAACAAACAAATCATGCGATGCAAACCCCTAATGTTGATGTTTTTTATACTAGGTCTGTTGACGGCGAGTCTCACAGGGAGCGGGCTCGCCGCGGCAACTCCGCCTGCTGACGATGGCCCGCGAGCTGGCAGTACCGAACTCACTCTTTTTGCCGGCATTTCCGCTCCGGTTAGTAAGGAAACAACCGGTTTTGGGTTGGAGATAAAAACCGGTACCCCAATCGGCGGTCGAGTACTTTATAACTTCAGCCATCACAATGCCGTCGAGTTCAGCATCGCCAATCCATTTTCGCTATCGGCCAACTACGTCTACCACTTCTCTTCTTTTCGCGGCAGATGGGTGCCGTATCTAACCGCAGGCATTGGCGGAGCTCGGCGCGAGTTCGCTCTCAACGATAGCAATCAGCCCGCTCAGCTTAGTTCTAATTTGATGGAAACGGGTCCAGATCGCAGCAAAACGGCGTTCACCGGCAACTTTGGCGGCGGCCTCAAGTATTTCTTCACACCAAGGTTCGCTCTTCGCTTCGACGTGCGTGATCAAGTCGGCAATTATCAGGGGACCTTCGCAAATGTGGCCGGTGTTCCCGGAGGAATTGTCAGGTCCAGCGAAACGCTCAACAATTTTCAAATCACAGGTGGGATCGTCTTCCGCTTCGGCAAGCTGTGAATCCGGTTAGGAGGGACGTTAGGTGCGTGTGAAACCCGACAACCGTCAAACCTTGTTTTTGTTACTAGCCATTCCCATCGCTATCGAGTTTGGCCTTGGATGGACGCTCTATCTGCTGTTTTGGAAGGCGTAAAAGGCCCTAGCCCGTGCAACAGCGGCGGCAAACTTGCCTGAATCGCCGTCAATCCGGGAAATGCACACTAACGACCGTTCGCTGGCGATCTTGGAACCGTTTAGGGTATCGGCGCTTCCGAGAATGGTGGTGCGCGTGCGTTGCGCTGTACGGTAATGCCGTGGCGTCCCGACTTTTGATGACACAATCCAGTTTCGTCTGGATCAAGAACGGACCCATGTGTCCCAGGGACGACTAAAGAAAAAGTCGCAGGCCGTTGGCGTAGATGTACGGCTGGCGATAGGCGGGTTGCAAGTGAGTTGCTCGTGTCATTCGCCAAAACTCTGCGAGGCCACAAATCTCGTCCCGTAACAATGTTACAGGCACATCCGCATGCTATTCATTTCAAACGCATTCTGGATTTTGGCGAGGGAGTGCGTCCAGGAAAGGCAGACATGTTCAGTAGGAGGTAGACCTACAGGGGTAAAAGTCAGAAGCCCCTTAGCTTGGGTCGTATCCGTGGAGAAAACGAAGCGGATGAAGCCGACCGACAAAGCCATCTTAGGGATGGTGAGCAAGGCACCGGGCCGCAACGAAAGTGAACCCAGAAGTGGCCTCGAAACAAAATAAAGATCTGGAGGCCGAGCCCCCTGCTTCGGGGCGAAGGCAGCATGGCATGTCGCGGGCTGAACGAGGCGACAGGACACTCCGGCGGGGTGGTAGGGGCAGCACGGTGGCAAGGACATGACGAGCAACTGGAGAAACCTTACTCGTCCCAGAGCGAAAGACTCTGGAGCAGGTCCGACCTATAACCGGCTAAACCGGGAAAAGGAAGGAAGGCGAGAAGGTGGCGGAAGGGTTTGCAGTAGCGATGAACTGGGGTAACTCCCAGGGAGCGAAGGAACCCAACTGTTTCGTAATTCCTCTGGCAAGGATGGGAGGCAGGGGCGTCTGATAAAAACGCTCGGCAATCTGCAAGACCTGAGACAGAGGATATACAGGAAGAGGAAGGCGGAAGCGGTTGGATGGTGTGGAGTAGATGCTGGTGACCTCACCGGATTGAAAGCACCTCCAATTGGCTGCGTCTCATAAACCTTTCTGCAAAGCGAGCAGGAGAGCGGAGTGCGGGAAATCTGCATGCTCCGTTCGACGTGGCGGGGGATGGAAACCAGCTTACGGTTCGGTTAGTGAGGCACTCCCAGAGGAAACGGGGAGCACCCGATAGATCGGACCTATGGAGTATGGCGCCATTCCTCGACCCTACCAGGGCAGCTTTTTGCTTGCAAGAACTGTCCACAAGGGGAATGACGCATCGAACCCGCGACTTCAGATGGCTCTCTTATCGTCTGTCCTTGCTACGGATATCATTTCGATTTGCGAAGTGGGAGCTGCGCGGAACTTCCGGTTTGAAACTTGAGATTCCCACCACTAGAAGTTCAGAGCAACGTTGTGAGACTGACGCGGTCATGCGTTCTGTCGAACAAAGCGCTAAAAAGCGACGGAGCAGCTCCCGAAGGAGCTGCCCATTTTTCACCCCGCGGGCTTTGCACTCCGGGGAAGACGCCCCGCCAAACTAGGGGATGTAGTAGCGGAACGAGGTCCAGATCATGTTATCGACGCCCTTGGATCCGATGGCTGGGGCGCCGACTGCCACACCGCCAGTTCCAGACCAAGCGTCCTTGGAGAGATAGGAGTATTGGATGCCGAACTGCATGCGGCCCTTCGACCCCTGGTAAAACCGATACCAAAAGCCGAGGGTGGATTCCTGGATGCTGCGAATGTCGCCAGCGCAATTTGCGCCTGACGACGGGTTGAACTGGTTCACAGGAACGCCTTCGGTGGCGCAACCGCTGTTGTTGGCTGCCACGTTGCCGTATCCACCGATGCCCGTTGTCGAGATCGTGGTCTTCGTCGTCGCCGGAATGGCAGGAGTCGTGACGGTTACGCCGCCGGTCGTGGTGCTGGTCGCCGGAATCGCAGTTGTCTTAGTGATGGTAATGGAATCGTAACCGGAGTAGCCTGCGCGCCAAGCATACTCCAGGCCCCAGTAGCCGTAGATGTCGAGCTTGGGAGTCGCGTGCCATTCGAACCTTCCCAGGCCGTGAGCGGTACGGATAAGGGCGAGCGAGCCATCGGGACGAGCCGTAGCATCCGCCAGCTGCGCGCTGCCATATCGGCCAATGCCATCACCGGCGACGGCTTTAAGGCCGAAGTCTACCTTCTTATGGAAGACGGGCCACAAAGCGCTGGCGCCAATGCCGCCGCCTGTGGTGCTGGTGTTCTTGGCGCCGAAGCTGCTCACCACCGTCGGCGTGGGAGACAGGCAGGCCCCCGTGAGGACTGTGGGCGTAGCTGGCTTGGCGCTATCGGCTGCGTTGCTGCCGACCACGCCGCAAGGATAAACGCGATCGCGGAAGAAGCTGACGATTCCGAATAGTTCGTAGTGGCCCCAACCGTCGGCAGTGGCCTTGAAGATCAGGTCCGGAGCCTTATTGACCGTGTAGCCGTTGGCGTCAAAAGCGTTATAAAGACCTCCTCCAGCGCCAGGCGCGTTGATGAAAAAGTTCCCGGTAGTGGCGGTCGTAGCACCGGAAGTGACGATCACGGCCGGCGCAGCGGCGGAGTTGATGGTGGTAACTGTGGAGAAGCCGCGGCCGCCAATGGTGGCCTGGGGGCCTTCAAGGGAGAAGCCCAAGGCGAAGTGGTCGCCGAAGTTCTTCACGAAGCGGGCACCGTATTGGCGGGCCCAAGTGAAGCCCACGTTGTATTGCGGATCAATCACCAGCGGCAAATCTTCCTGGCGATTAAACATGCCTTTCTTGGTTTCCGTCGCCAAGGACCACATCTGACCGCCGGTGAAGATAAAGCCGTCAGCGAAAGCGGCCTGCGCCCACACCTGACGTTGGCGAAGGACGTAGCTGCTGCTCTGGCGATTATTCGAAGTAGTGCCGGCACCGAGGAAGTCCGCTTCGTAGTAGCCGCTCGTATTGACGGAGCCGAACTTGCTTTCCGCCAACAGCGAAATGCGGCTTTGGCGGCCGGTGAAGTTCGTCTCGGAAACGTGTGCTAGATTGGCGGCTGTGAAGGGAGTCCCGGTTAGCGGTGTGTTGATATCGGCGCTTGCCGCGCGAGTTCGGGTGACCGTTTCCGCCGCGAGGAATCCGCCGGGCGTGAAGGTGATGCCCTTATACTTTATCGAAGCGGGACCTTCATCTCCCGATTTTCCCTGACCGCCACTGTTTGGATCGGCCGCCACGGTCGCGACGCTGGTCTTGAGCGCCGCGTTACTCACCGCAAGATCGCTGACGTGCGAGGTCAGTGTCGCTTCGCTCGTCCTCACCTCTGCGCTCGTATTCACGGCTTCCGTTGCCTTGGTGGTGGCTTCCGATGCGCGCGCGCTGGCGGCGGCAGCCGCTTCCCGCGCTTCATCGATCTGCTTGTCGCGCTTGCTCAGCTCTTCCTTGAGCATCTGAAGTTGTTCTTGCTGGGCTTGCATCGCTTGGCGGAGTTCCTCAAGTTCCGCGGCGAAATTCGCGTCCTTCTTTTCCTTTTCCGCCTTCTTTGTTGCCTTCGGTTTGGCCGGTTGCGCGGACTTCGCGGGCTGCGGGTCTGCGTCCTTCGGTGAATCGGCGAGCGCCGTCCCGGAAGTCAGCAAAAATGACAGTGTTAGTGCTGCAAGTTTTCTCATTGCCTCTCTCTTTAGTTCAAAGTTCGACTCGATGCCGGTGAGTCTGCGAACCACCCCGCGGGCGAAGGTAAAGGGTGCTTCTTACGGTTCCGTCAATAAAATATTAATATCCGATAACAAATGCGAGCGGATTCACGAGAAACCATTGACATATCAGAGGTTACGGACGGCTCGGTTCTGAATCACTGTGAGCGGAGTACTGCGTCCTGAGAAATGCAGGGCAATCCAAGATGCTCACCTTAAGCCATCAACAAAATTAGCATGCGCCTGGGTGCGAGGTTAAACGTTAAAGGTTAAAGGTTAAAGGACTGTCCTCTATTAAGGTCCGATCTTGTCCTCCAATCCCGACTGACGAACTTGCGCGGTCTCAATCAGTTGTTCTATACACAGATCGGTAGGAAGAAAATTGGTACACCCAGGCGAATTAACGATTTCTTGACAACCGTCATTTAGGCATATATGAACGGGACGTCACAGGTCCATTTACGTTTGATGACCTGATTCGCGCCTAATCGCGAGTCGAGAGGGGGGGTACTAAATGAAGGAGAAACGGTTCGGGGTGGTGGTGTTTCTCGTAGTCTGTTCGTTCGCAACCATTGCATGGTGCGAAAGCGTCTTCGCGCAGCAGGCCGACACTACGCCTGCTGTGAACCCGCTCGTTCGCGTCTTACAGGCGAAAGGGATCTTGACCGCGGACGAAGTTGGGCAACTCAGTCAGGCATCGTCTGCCAGCGATGCGGATCAGCGTCTGGCGAAACTGCTTCTCATGAAGGGCGTAATCACGCAAACCGACTACGACCAGTCCGTCGCCACAACTGGAATAATGAACGCATCCACCGCCGCAGCGAGCACCCCGACGGCAATCCGGGCTGTCTACCGTGTACCGGTCAAGAACGGAATGAATTCCGGGTCGATGCCTGCTAAGACCCCGGAACAAAGCGCTTCGACCGCTTCGACATTTGTACCTGCGATTGCGCCAATTCGTGTATTCCCGGTTGGCGGACTCCAGCGGGAGGGGCAAAAGCCGGCATTCAACATTGGGAGCATACGGGTCACGCCTTATGGTTTTATCAAGACTACTTTCGTTCGTGATAGTTCTTCGCCAGGCGGAGATGACTTCCCCCTGCCGGGATTCTTGACGGATACCGGACCACAAGGCTCGCCGGAATTTCATGTGAAGGCGCGTTCATCACGACTCGGAACCAACTTCGAATGGTTGGATCCATCGCCAAATCTCACCGTGACGGGAAAGTTCGAGGTTGATTTTGAGGGCAATTTCAGCCGTGCCGACAACAGAAACCTGTCTTCGATCCGTTCGAGTATGCCGTCGATCCGGCTGGCTTATATACGGCTCGACTACAAACTTGGGCAGAAAGATACCTTCTCGACGGTGCTTGGCCAGGACTGGACCCCTTTCTCTTCCTCGACACTCCCCAACTTGCTTGAGACGACGATATTGGGGGGCGGCTACGGGACGCTGTGGGAACGTGACCCGCAGATCCGCGTTGGATGGACGCATGACTTCGGAGGATTCAAGCTAATGCCGGAAGTGGCCGCCGTGTTGCCCGCTTCGGGCGACGTGCCCGGCGCTAATAACCTGGCCAACCAACTTGGATACGGTGAACGGCAGGGACCCGACTCCGCTCGGCCCACCGTTGAGGGCCGCATCGTCGCGCAATTCCAACTCGACCATGCTCCGGGCGTAGCTCCGGCGCAAATTATATTCAGCGGGGAACAAGGGGAACGCAAGGCCGTTGTGTTGGCCTCGGCGGTTCCGGCGGCGTTCAAAGCCGCATTCCCACAGGGCGCGACCGTGACGAGCAACACGGACGGCTGGACGGGTGAGCTCCAGCTGCCCACACGCTATTTTACTTTACTCGGGAAGTACTACACCGGAAGCGACCTGCGATGGTTCTTCGGTGGCCAGTTCTTCTCGAATTACAATGACACCTTCGGTCTCACCGGTACTGCGGACGCATCATCGATCGACGGCGCCTCAACTGTCGTCTTTGGCACGAATGCGGGCGGTGCTGCCGTAATTGCGCCGCAGCGCGCTGTACGAGCGTCCGGAGGATTCATCAACCTCGGTCTCCCGCTCTCGCGGATTTTCGGGGCTGACCCGGAAGGCCGAAACATGGGCTGGTCGTTCTATTTGCACTACGGAGTAGACTTTGCGAAGGCCCGCGACGTGGAACGCTTCAATCCAGCAGGCGCGCGGCACAAGAGTCCCCTTTATGCTGCCACCCTGTACTACAAGCTAAATAATTGGGTTACCTTTACGTTTGAACAGTCTCTCTACGAGACAGATGCCGTGCCAGGTCCAACCGGGGGACTACCCCTCTTTAGAGGCGTTCACTCTCGTACTTGGCGTGACCTCCGCAGTGAAGGCGGAACCATCTTTACGTTCTGATTCTTTACTGTGCCTGGAAACAATTCCTCACGGGCCAGCAGTGCTCTTGCTGCTGGCCTCCCGCTCCCAGGACCCAGCAAGATTATTCATTCCGGACCTCCACAGAAGACCTTCACCACGAGCGACAATTGTTGGGCTGAGCTCCAGATCCTACGATTCGAACGCAGGGACATTTCTCGCGATCACGCTAAGCTGCCAACGAGTTGTTCGTGTCTTTGTTCCTCGCATCGCAGCGTTCCGCCGAGATTCTAGAGCGTCGGAGTTCTTCGACATGAGTTTCGGCCAGTACGACAGCGCCCGAGATCGCCCGCCGATGATTGACAGAATTAGCTGAGGTTTTCCCGGATTCTCCGCCAAGTTACTTGCGAACCTTGATTTGCTCGCTCGACCACTCCTTTCCTCTTGAGCTGTCGGAGGACCCGGTATACCACCACACGGCTCACACCCGGGCAAGTTCGTTCCAATTCTGAAAACGTAAAGCTAGAGGGGAAACCGTCAACAGCAGTTTCGACTAGAACAGTCTTCGCGCCGCGGGGTGAAGCAATTTCGCCAGCGCGTTGCTCGAACTCTTGGTACGCGCACCGGAGCACGGTGAAGAAATATTCCAGCCAAGGATTCAAGTCGGGCGAACCCCCTTGCCAACCCGTGGAACTCAGCTGGAGCGCATTAGAATAGTCTTGACGAGATTGCTCAAAGTAGCCCTCCAGGCTGATGGATCGTCCGATCTCGAATCCGTGTTGATAAAGGCCTAGGAGAACGAGCAGGTACGATACCCGAATATGCCCCTTGCGAAAGGGATGGAGGCATTCAAAGTCGAAAACCAAGGCAGCCACGGCAAGGAGGGGATGTACCTGCCCTTCGTGTAAAACTTCTCTGTATGACGTACAAAGCTCTTCAAAGGCTGCCGGGATTTCAGAGGCTGAGATAGGTTGCAAAAAGAACGTGGCAGATTTCCGTTTGCGAAACTCGTCCACTCTGTTGTCTTGCGTCCTCCATTGACCCGCTTCCAATGCGTCCTCCAAAATCGTCCTATGCAATTCACGCAAGAAAGTAGGCGTAATGTAAAACTGCGGCGCGCCTGCATGGATCAAGGTGAGCGCACGAGCATAACCCCGAATCTCTTTTTCGGATTGGTTACGCGGTTTGATATGCCCCCTAATTAAGGAAAGTAAGCGATCCGGCGCGACCGTAACGCCATCGACGCGAGCAGAGCACTCCACGCCGCGAACAAACGCCGCCGCTCGGAGCGCTCTCAACAACTGCGGAGCCCGTTTCGCGTAGAGCTGCTGGCGCCCCTTCGATTCGGCAATCTCGGCCATGAGGCGGACGGTTCTGGCTGGCAATGCCAGCTCGCGCAATCGTCCTTTTCGAAACGTCATCATCTCGTTCCGTCGTCCGACCAAGCTAGTTGCTTCAGGTGCACAAGGACCTGCAAGCTTTTGCGATGGCATTCGCAATCAGCCGCGTGCCAGGAGCGATAGAGCATCACGATTGCGCTCGTGAACAGCAAGGGAATTACCCATAGCAGCGATGAGCTCCCCCCAGTAATGAGTCTAGCGCACGCTCGACTCATCCCAGCACCGCGAGCCGTACGCCACTAGCGCGGTAAATCGATGGCTTTGACACGAGGAGCGACCCGGATTTTCTTGATACCGTTTCCCGCGTTGAGCGTGTACACCAAATCGGATGACCTAACTGCGTTTGAGCTGGCGGCGAATACTTTATCGCAAGACTTAATAAAGTCTCGTCGCTTTCTGCCGTATTGATTAGCCTCCCGTCGCGCATCGCTTCCACCCAGGCCTCGAACGAAGGTGGCTGACCAATCGTCGTTGAAGCATTTTCGAAAGCCCTCTTGAGGATATTGATCTCGCCGCTCAAAATCATCCGGGGCGCTTCGTTCGCGATTGCCTCACTGAGGTTCGAGTCGAAACGAAAAACATCGGCGTGAGCCGGGGAAGGTCTCGATAAATAGAAATCAATGGTTTCTACTCTCAGGCTTCCGTCGCTATCTACATCTGCGATGACCGATTCCATCATCTGGTTGTTCAGGGCTCCGAGTTGTTGCATCAAGGATTCGACGGTAGTCTTCTCCGGGTCTGTCAGCCGGTTTAGTTGCTCGTTTGTCAATTTCGCATACGAAGTACAGAGATCTTTGATCGAAGTTCGGTGATCGCCCTTGAAGAGGTCCGCATAACATCGCCGGGCGATTTGCGCTGGTCGAATTTCGGAGGAGGCAATGGAGATTTCTGTTAGTCCGGAAGACATGAAGGCCAGTCTGGTGCCCAGTGGGATTACTTTTTCGAAGGCATCCAGTGTCTTGACTGTTTTTCCGTCCCTGATGACGTGCCTGCTACCTGCTGCGATAGAAATTCCTCGGTTGTCGACGACAATAACATGTAGGGTGCATGACTGGCTGTGGAACAAGACAAAAACACCAACGCCGCGATGGTAAGTCGTGAGAACCGATCGATGCTCGGACGAATCATGGACCGCGACCCACGTTTGCTGCCTTTGACTTCCGACGCCACAGTTTACACTGGTTCTTATCTTGTTCCGAACCCGGTGCGGTGCGCTCGAAGAAGCGCGTTTTGTACGGCACAAGCGGTAGCTCAAACCAAATTCTTGCATGGACTGATTGATTTCTAGGAGCCGATCTTCACTTCGACTTGATAGAGATGATAGTGGGAATCCGAGTGCCTCTCCACGCAGCGATAGGAGGCCACGATTTGGCGATAAGTCCAGAAGCTGAGGGGAATGGTTTCCCACTCTACGACGGCTTTGCGCGGAAGCCACAAACGGAGCCTGCTGTGGGGGATTCGCATTTCGGCGAAGTCGACCGTGGTAGTCAGTTTTTTTGCAGCTGAGCCTCTGGCTGCGGGGCCAGTAGGTCGGTGCGCAAACGAAGGATGCGGAAACTAGACTCATCAATCCACGCATTGCCCTGATACAACATTGGGAACGACGTGTCTCCAAGGCGGATCTCGGCGGGCGTGTGGACCAGACCAGCCGTCTGGGTAAAGGCTACAACATAGGCGTTGCGGCCATCGATTTTTTTGCAGTCTCCGCACAGACCGTAGGATGAAGCACATCCAGACGAGAGCGAAACCAAGAGCAGCCGGAGCCCGCGGATCTTTGCCGAACTGACCGATGCGCCTATTCTGGAGGTCGGTTCTGTACTCGCTCATGACTGCCCCGGTTGTGGTCTTGCGAACAAAAATCAGGTAGTTCAATTGTTGATTGATTAGATTGACCGATCTCGAATCTGAGGCAGTCTTGGACGACCTCCTCTCGGGAGATAAGGTCCGGCATCTGAACCGACAAGTCTTCTGTTTTTTGGCGAATTCGAGGGAGAAGAGCGGGCAGATCTTCCTCGTCAGCTTTGAGACCGCGTAGTTCCGGCATGACTTTCTGCAGTTCAAAAAGTGGATCATTCAGATACGGCTTGAGTCGTTGCATAGGCGTCTCTGCCGCGAGGCCGGTGTTTCATCGGCTGGCAACTGAAGTTCTTGGGGAAGAGCCGCACACGCGGTCAGTACAGCCAAGAAAAATGCATGGGAAGACCGATGATCCATTGGGCCTCCCTCGGCCGGCCTGGCCATCTAGTCCTTGCCGCTTTGGATGTAGAGTTTCCTTTTACGGTTTCATTGATTCACTGAATTGTTCATTGTGAGCGGGAGCAGAATTCGCATCTAGACTTGGCGGCTTACTGGCACTTTGCCACAAGCCATTTCGCAGCAGAAACCTGGAAGTAATGCTTCACTTCTCCGACTAAAGAGCGTCTGCTAGGCGCTAGGTTCATTATCTGTGATGAGCCCTGGCACCAACAGTGATCGAGAAGCGATGATGGTGCGCACTCGGCGAGGCAGTCTGATCGACACTAGAAATATGATAAGCTTATGGGTTTGTTCGGTTGAGCTTCCTTGCGGCGCTGTACGTCCTATGTCCGATCATGATCAAAATACTGGTCGCATGACCATGATATTTTCCGAGATCGTCCCTGCATTCCTAGATTCGGACGGCTAAATTAACGTCTCGGCGGTGAAACCGTCAACGGTGCGGAGTGCATAAGCATGCTCAGCAATCTCAAAGCCGGACATTCTGCTCCTCGATCTTCGTCGGGTGTTCACTACTCGAGTAGGCGTTTCACCAGCTTAAGAAGTAAGTCAAATGCTCTTGGTTTCATATCGACGAACTCGACGCCGATGCCTCTGCCCGGTGTAAAGGATCGGACGACGCCGAGTAGGCGAATTTCACCTTCCGGTACCGAAAAGAGGAGCTCGAGCCGAGTGCTCACTGGGACGCTTTCTTCGGTCACAATCAAAGCGCCGGAAGTACTGACGTCCTGAACTCGCAATGTAGTGCGACGATCATCGAATTTGCAGGATACCCACAGTCCGTTGGGTGTAGTGATGCGCCGGTTTTTCCTTCTCTCGAGATGGGATCGAGGTCTCATAACTGATCAGCAAGAACACGGAATCTGTTAAATACGTTATCGATGAATTTCTGGCGCGCCCAGTATAAACTCGATGCTGCTTCCGGAGATGAACTTCCGATTGGATAATTGATAATGACATCGTTGGATCTTCGGCGGCGGCGGGTCAAGTCCTTCTATAAGAAGGCCCGTACGAGTCAAGTCTGTTTCTCTTCTTCCTGCTGTGGTTTCCTTGTGTTCGAGCCGAGCCGCTTCTGGCGCCATCCTTCCATCCGCACTCTTTAGTTGAGCGATTTTCGCTCGATGCATGTTAGGCATTCTCGTTTCAGCAGGTGCTGTTACCTGATAATCGACCTCAGCTTCCCTCTGGTCGACAGAAGGCTGGGCCAGGACTTAAGTCGTAGTCACCTGAACTCGGCGGTTGAGCTCGTTTCTTGGCTCTCTTTTGTCTCGCTCGGCGAGCTTCAATCCCCACCGCCGTAGATCACTGTTTCCTCGAAAGGGCCCGAGAATGTAGCGCGCGCCTTGCACCATCAGCGTTCTTAGGTAACCCCGCGACCACTGTGGAGACCGCCGCAACGGAACGTGCTACCTCTAAATCCGCCGCCGTGGAATCGGCCAAACAAAACTCCCCCTCTATTCCGCGGTCCGTAGTGGACACCGCGACCGTAGTGAGGCCGGGCCCAGGCGTGGTTGAGCGAATTGAAGCGATGATGGAAATGGCCGCCGAAAAAGGGGAGCGGCATACGCACACCAAGAAGAGCGAGAGTCTGGCGTTCCGCGCGATGGATACGTTCTGAATCAAATGAAGCGCTCGGGATGAAGTCCTTCTGTGTCCAGCCGAAGCTCTACCTCTGGTTCGGTGATGAGATGGTCTTCGACGCTGAAATCGCGTCGCAAACTCGTGGGAGATGCAGGCATTGCAACGATACGATTGGCTGATTTATCTTAATTCCAGAGGTTCCCGGGCAGAGTTGTGAACGGCATACTATGGGAATCGATTCGAAAGCGCGAATATGGGCCGCTTATTTCTGCGCTGCTGGCCTTGCATTAGGATTTTTCTACATCGGTCTTGCCTTGGTGTATCGGAAACTAGAAGAGCCCCACGACATTTTATTAATGGTTTTCACCATACCCGCAGTCCTTTTCGTCAGGGAGGGCGGGAAAAGCGGCCTCGAACAATACGAAAGTGAATTGGACTCCCTGGTCGCGGTAATTCCAATCCTCGCTCTTGCCGCAGAATTCTCGATGTTAATTGTGGACTGGATGTTGAGGCTTATTCAATTGCACTGGCTGCCGAACATCCTGATCTGTCTCTTCCTCGCTGCTGCCAGCGTTCGTCGGGTTTATCTGTGGTCCAAGGTTCTGCTAGCCGCACCGCAGCCATCGAAATATGCGACTAAGCAAAAGGCGAAACGAAGAAGCTTGAAGAGGCCGTAAAGACCCCCTGCACCCAAATCACCTCGATCCTGACCCATTTTGTTCACAAATTTGTGGAACCCCTAGCCTGGCACAGTTTGGATTGGGGAAAGGAAGGAGGGGGCTAGGCGTGCCAGAGTTGCTCGCAAACCGCTTGCGAGGCGACCCTGCGCCACGCATTTCAGATGGCGTCGACGTCTCGAGTCCGCCCCGTCAGAGTCGTGTTCGCCATATTCCACAGCAAGAAACCATCAGGTTCGAGAAGAACCATCGTAATAGGGACGGTTCGTCTAATTTCCCCCGAAGGCAAAGCAAGTAAGAACGTGAAATTTTGGGCCGAGGTCATTGTGGGGGATTTATTGTGACGGCCACTCGATAGCGGCGATAGTTCCCATAGTTATGGTCGTTCTGGTACCGCACGTCATATGACTGACCGTGGTCCGGGTCAAGCTCTCTAAATTCGAGGTAGACCTTAACCTCCTTAGGGAGCCATAAGGGGGTTGCAACGTCAAGAATTTGCACTTTGCTGAGAGTCACTACCGTTGTCAGTCGCTCCAGTCCAATTTCGGGGCGCGGAGCGAGAAGGTCCGTCCGCAGTCGGATGATTTGAAAATTCCGCTTGTCCACCCACGCGATTCCTTGCACTAGCATCTGCACTCTCGTGCCGCTTCGCCCCGTCATTGTGACAAAAAGCGTGGTCTGACCGGGCTGTTGGGCGAACGCCACGACATACGTGTGTCGCGGGCCTATCTTCTGATCACCGAGATAGCGGAAGTGCGACTCCGGTTAAAACGCCGTTGAGAAGTCTAGACTCCGATTGAAGCGCTGTTGAGAAGAAGGCCAACTTCTTCCAGACGATTCCCTTTGGAGTCCACCCGATATTCATTGACTATTCCAAACATTTCGGTGCCGCGGCGAAGAACCAGATAACTATCTTCAATCTGCTGGCGCTCTGTAACTTGCCCTTGGCCTCCCAATTTTTTCCGCTATCTCCTCGTGTGCGGTGAGATCGATAACGTTTCGGAAGAATTCGTCTACCTGCTCACCTGTCTTCTCGAGGATTTTGGGCAGCGCCTGCTGATCGGGCGCAGATTCAATCGTCTTAAGCTCTGGCATGCGTTTGATGAGTTGTTCCAACGATTCTTCGAGGAACGGATGCGCATTCGCATAGTAATTCTGGTCGCCTTTGTCTTCTTGCTGCAAGAGGAGCACCACCGTCCTGTCAGGCGGAGGTGAGCCACCAGAACCCGTTATCACAGCAGTGAGAACGACAATGCCGAGTTGGGGCATTCGCCATGGAAGAGAGCGAGGTAGATCCGATCCGCTGGCCGAGGTGCTGACGTCGAATGTCATGGTGCTTGCCCGATGCGAGCCATTCCCAGCGGCAACCCGGGAACGGCGCCACTCACAGTCTCCTCGGGTGCTTGCCATCTTTCTTATGCCATCATGCTAAGCCCCAAGCTGACTATGGCGCCGCGATAGCGAATAAACTGTCCCCTATCGGACTGTAAGCGTTGAAACTCTGCCGCTCGGTTTAGCGCGTGACCCCAAATGCTTTATAGCTAGGTTACTCACTTCGGGTTGACTCAAGGAGCTCAGCGAACTTTATCAAGCACATCTTTCACTTTTTCGAGAAGCTCGGCCGCAGTGAATGGCTTTGGGAAAACTTCAAATCCTTCAAGCATCATCCGATATTGAAGCCGATCATCTTCGATGAGGCCGCCCAACATCAGGACGCGTAGTCCCCGACACTTCCTGCGCAGAAACGTCGCCGCGTCAAAGCCCGGAATGCCCTCGACGTAGGAGCGAACTATTAACAGATCCGGCGTGGACTCTTTCATCCTGTCGACGGCCGTTCCCAAGTCACCTGCCGCCAAAACCGAATATCCCCTCTGCTCTAGAACTTCCTGAATAACTGAGCGCACAGCCGGATCGGAATTCAGAAGCAGAATCGTCTTGTTCATCGCCGCTCCCTGGACTAGTGTCAGAGTTGCCTCCACTCGATCACTTCTCTATGTTGTGTCCGGTTGATGCTGATCGATTAGTCCGGAATTTCCGTCTTGATTGCTTGGTTGATGTTCGCACGGACCCCGCAAAAGCATGGCTGCTCCGCCCCTTTCTCCCTCCAGAATCCAAGCTCAGGCCCTTTGCCGTCGCCGGGCTTGGCTCCTGCCATTTTGGCGTTCAACCGGTAAATAAATCCTGAACTTCTATCTGTCTCCTGGCCAGATCGCTGCTGACCTCTGCACGTTTCGTTCGTGAGTCTCTGCGGGACCTCGGCTCCGGGTTTGAGGATTCCCGCTGTTCCTCGAGTCTCTGATCTCGCCGAACGAGGTCGACCTCTTTGTTGGCATCGGCCAAATGCTTCTTACCCGCGGTCACTGCATCTTCAAGCTCTCTTACCGCACGACTATGCTTCTCGATTTTCTCTCCGGACACGTTCCCCGCCATATCCGCGGTGTTCCCGGAGGCCCTTTCGTCCGCCCCGGCCCTCTCTCTGACCTCTCCTGGGAGGATGTCATTGTGTCTCGCCTGCTCCTCTAGCTCGTCAATACGCTTAAGCAATTGATCGCGGCGCGTCTGGTACACCGTCATTTGGTCTTCGGTCGTCACTCCTTCCGCTTCCTGGTCCAAATTGACGGCGCTGGTTGCGTCCTTTCCATATTTGCGCGCGTTGGATAGCCCTCGTAGATTAGGCTCAACGGTGGCCAGGTCGCGACGCAGAGGCTCCAGTTGCCTCACATACCCCTGTGGGTCCTTCTCTCTTCTATATGGTTCATTTGTCTTCTGGTCAGCCAGTCTCTCCGCCGATACCACATCCGTCGTTGGGTAAGAGGGAAACCGTTTCAAATCATCCTTTGTCCAGACCTTCTTTTGCTGTTGAGGTTGAGCTTCTTGCCCACGGCTGGGGAATAAATACAAAAGGGATACGACACGACATAAAATAGTGTGATCCATAGGCTGCCGACGACGACCACCACCACACCATCAAAGTTCATCGTTATGGTTGGCTGCTGCTTTGTCCATGGTGCCCGCTGAGCATTACCATCTTCGTTCCCACTGGATATCGTTGTGGGCTGGCCGTGCGGCTTACTGCCTAATGGCGCATACCGCCACCGTGAAAACCACCGACATGGAATCCTCCACCACCGGGAAACCCTTGTCCATAGATGCCCATCATTCGTCCAGCGCTGACGTCGCCCAATCCCGTCGTAGCTCCGTAGCGCGCGCCGCGCCCGTAGCTGGCAGGAACTCCATAGTGCGCACCAGGGCTCCAAGCGTGATCGTTGACGCCGAAATGGCGGTCGTATCCGCCACCGTAGAAGATTGGTGCCGCGTATGCAAAGCCTGGTGAATAGAAACCCCATCCGAAGGGACTGTACAATATGCCGTCTCCCGGAATGAAAGTGAAAGAGTCAAACCAGGGATCCCAATACCACCCGTCACCGAACCAGCCAAACCCGTTCCCTACGTACGTTCGCGTAGCGTCTGCGTTCGCTTCGGCAAGGTATGACGACCGCAGACTGGTCCAGCGATACAAATCCTCTTGCTCGGTCATCTTCTTGTCGAATTTCCTCGTCTTAGTCGGCTCATCCCCTCCAAGGTAGAGTTCACGTCCGCCCTTGACCTTAATGCGTCGGCCCCCCTCTTCAACCACAGCTTCGCCATCGAAAACACGCACCAAGTGCTGATCGGCGTCAAAATCGTACAATCCCGCCTTTCTCAGGTTCGTGGCCTTACCATCCTCCACAATTCGAAGATCGTTTTCTCTGTGAATCTCCGCTACTTCCACCATCGCTTCGCCTTGATCAATGTCTATTTCCGTGTCTAGCAGGTTGGGCGAAATTACCTTTGCCGAGCTCATATCGCCCAGTCGCAGGAAGACTCCTGGCGTCAGCAAGATTTCGGCCTTACCTGCCTCCGTGTTCAGGGACTGACCCGGTCCCACCTCGACTTTCCCTACGGAGGTTGCGTCTAGAGGTTGTGTTCCAATGGACGCCTGACCTTCAACATAGTTCAGTGTGCCTGGTCGTGCTGTCGTTTCAACGTCGGCGTGAATCGTGGCCGGCCGGAGGCCCGCCGTCAATAAGATACTCGCTGCCATCGTCAGTTTTAAATTCATGGCCGTATGACCTCAACTTGTAAACCCTGCGCGTGCTCAGCTGCGACGCGCAAATCTAGCCCCTACATTGGATATCCGAACGATCATTTCCCGACGCCGAAAGGTCCGGACAAAGTTCGAATCGAACCCGCAGGTTGGAATCGAAATGCTCGCTCAGACGTCCTTGCGAACTTGCGGAGCCACTGGCGAGCGTCTGAATGCACTACCGTGCATTCCCAATACCACCCTGAAGCAAGTTCTGAGGTAAGCAGTAACCTTATGTGTTGTCGGGAATTAGACCCGTGGAACAAAGAAGCCAGAATATTGACGATTGACACCTGTGCAGAAAGCGAACGCGGCGTGTGAACAAAGCGAACGCTTATTTGGTTTCCCTAAGACCGAATTTTTCGCCGCGAATTACCTCGACGTCATCCAGGTAAGCAATGGTGGCGTAGTGGTCGAAGTAGGTTTTTGCAACGTGGTCAAGTATTTGTTGGGCCAGTTCGGGAGTGGCGATGACCTCGATCTTGGCATTCGGCCCATCCCAGTGGCTGGGACGCGTGCCCTTCGCTCCCTGCCCATGGACCACGGTGTAGGTATAACCGGTGGCGCCGAGATCATGAATCTCCTTCACAATTTGGCGCTCGACGTAGTTGTCGACGACGATTGTGACGCGCTTCATAGGAACCATCTTCATAGGTGGGGCCTCCCTGTCTACTCTTCAATCTTGTGTTCTGTCATCTTGTTGTAAAGCAAACGACGATTGATCTGCAGGCGATTTGCGGCCTCGGATTTGTTGCCGCCAGCTTCTTTGATCGCCTTCTCGATCAGACGTCTTTCCAACTCCCCTATGGACTTGTGAAAGGGCAGAGACAAAAGATCGATTTCCAACTGTTGCGAGTTCGCCTCGCCGTTGCTGTCCGCTCTTGCCGGAAAGTGCTCCGGCATCAAGACGCGCCCGCGAGCCATTAGTACCGCGCGTTCTATCATGTTTTCCAGTTCTCTTACGTTTCCGGGGTAGAAATAATTTTGAAGCAGTAGGATCGCTTCGTCGGAGAACCCGATCGTAGACAACCCGTTCTTATCGCTGTAGAGCCGCAAGAAATGCTCGGCCAAGGGAACGATGTCGGATCGCCGTTCGCGAAGCGGGGGTACGGGAATTCGAACGACGTTCAATCGATAGTACAAATCCTCGCGGAAAACCTTTTCGCGGACGGAAGCCTCGAGATCCCGATTCGTGGCGGCCAGAACACGAAAATTGCCTTGGATCGTTTCTGTACCACCAACGCGTTCGAAGGTGTGCTCTTGCAAGACCCGCAGAAGCTTGGATTGAAGGTTGGGCGAAAGTTCCCCTATCTCATCGAGGAAGATCGTCCCGGTGTCGGCCATCTCGAAGCGGCCCGTCTTTCGACCGACCGCTCCCGTGAATGCGCCGCGCTCGTAACCGAATAGTTCCGTCTCTAGAAGGTTTTCTGGCAACGCGGCACAATTCACGACGACGAACGGTTTATCCTTTCTCTGGCTGTACTTGTGAATGGCTTCGGCGACCAGCTCCTTGCCGGTACCAGATTCACCGCAAATCAAAACGGTCGAATCGGTCTCCGCAACTTTGCCGATCATGATGAAGACATCGAGCATGGGCCCGCTGGAACCAATCAGCCTGCCAGCTCCCGCCAATTGACCCGGGCCCCCCGGTGTGCGCAAGCGGATGATTTTACGATTTAGGGACGAATGATCCAGCGCTCTCTCCGCCGTCAGCACGATTTCATCCAGGTCAAAGGGTTTCGTAACGAAGTCGTACGCACCCAGACGAACAGCCTCGATCGCACTGTGGCTCGAACCAAACGCGGTAATCACGATGACCGGAATAGCTGCCAAGCGCGGTTGGCCGCGCAGATGTTGCAGAAAGCCCTCGCCCCCCATTTGCGGCATTTTCCAATCGCTGAAGATGAGGTCAGGGGTCGAGTCGCGCAACAGCTTCACGGCGGTAGCGCCATCATCGGCCTCTAGAATGGAATATCCGCGAGCGCTGAGGATTTCAGCGAGTGTCTTGCGAAGGTTGGCTTCGTCGTCGACGATGAGAATCGCGGCGCTCATTTGATTTCGACCCCGGTGACGATCCCCAACGGACCTAAGCGTGGCATGCAGGAATCGTGATCTTCACGCTCGTTCCACGACCTTCCTCGCTATCCACATGAATATCCCCCCCATGCGCCTGCACGAGTTCGTGGCAGATGGACAGACCGAGTCCCGTCCCGGAAGGCTTCGTTGTGAAGAAGGGATCGAAGACATGACCGACGATGGAGGAATTCATGCCTTTTCCCGTATCTCGAAACTCTACGGACACTGCGTCTGCGTTTTCAGCCATCTTCAATTGAGACGCCAGTGTCACCGAAAGGGTTCCACCGCCTTCGGACATGGCCTCGATTGCGTTCTGGATGACGTTATCGAACACCTGCGCCATGCGATCCTTGTCCACCTCCAAGGCCACGGTGTCACTGGGTAAGATTGCGGTAATTGTGATCTCATGCTTCTGGGCCCACTCCCGGAAGGACGCCATCCGTTCTGCCACAAGAACTCTCAAATCGGTCGTCTCCAGGTGTAGTTGAACCGGCCTGGAAAAACTGAGCAGACGGTTGACCATGCCATTGAGCCGCTCTATCTCTTGAAGAGCAACGGAGCATGATTCCTTGACGTGGGCATTGTCGGCATCGCGCCGGCACATTTGTACTCTCAGTCGGATGGTCGCCAGCGGGTTCCGAACTTCGTGCGCTACGCCTGCCACCAACCTGCCAAGACTTGCCAGGCGCTCCGAATGCCGCAACTGGCTCTCGATTTGCTTCTCGCGCTCAATGTTTTCTTGGAGCGTCACTCCCAAACGATTGATCGCCTGGACGATTCGTTGAATCTCTTCCGGATCACTTTTGGATTCGATCTGCGACGCCAGGTTTCTCTCCAGACTCTGCAATCCACCTTCGATCTTGCGCACTCCACCTTGCAAGTTGTGAATGACCAGCAAAGTCAACAGAACACTAGCCAGCGCCGAGGTGCCCAGCGCTGCGGTAATCAAGTAGGCGCGAAATCGATTGGATCCCGGAAGTCCGGCGAGCCGCTTGGTGGTCCATGCACTTCCTACGATTGAATATCCGTCACGAATAGGGACAGCATCAACCAGAAATACTCCAGGGCCATTTGAGAGGACGTGCTCCGCGGGTTGATGTGTTGCGGCAGCGCTTCGGGCAACTTGAAGGATGACGTGCTGTTCATCTACCGAAGCATTTTCATTTTTCGACAAACCCTCGTAGTTGGTGAAGGAATATCCCAGAAGAGTGTCCCCTGTTTTCGAGTAGAAACCGCCGCTCACGCCGTCGATATTTTGGAGCACGAGCCGACTCAAGAGAGCGAGCACTTCACGTGAAGAGGCCGCCTCCGGAGTGTTCAGGGGCGGCGGTTCATTGTTCTGCATCGAAAATTCTGCTTTGTCGTCATATTCGCGCGCCAAGTTCTGCGTCGTCGCGCTGAGCTGCTTTTTCTCCGCACTAAGGACGGCAGATCTCGTATACCGGAGGGTTCCGACCGTCGCGGAAAGAACGGCAAGAAATAGAACAAAGACCAACGTGCCCAGAAGCGTGATCTGCCAGCGAAAGCTCAGTCGCGAGAGTGGGAGTCTGGACGGCAGGGTGAAACCCCTTTCCACTGGATCTATCATAGCAATTCCATCAACGGACTGGTCCGCGGACTACTCCAACTAGGGTTGAGGCGATTGTTCTGGCGCGGCGCCGCGCCGCGTAACCGTGTGGGCGACGTACCAATTCCGACAGATATGTTCCGCGGAGTGTGCTGCAGAGTTTGCTGCCTCTACGAGTTCGATTGCATCCTCCAGTGACCCACTGTGATACATCCGCCGGGTCTGCTGGTAGAAGGCATCGCCCCACGAAGCGATCCTTCTCACCTGCGTGCGGTCCTCCAAGGGGAGGGTGCCACGCTCCAGGAGCCAATGAATCCGAGAGAGAACAGATTGGACCTCCTTCAGATCCTCTTGCACGCGGCTTGATTCACCGAAAGTGCTAGAGTGTTCCGGGGGAGGTGAAACCAGGGACGGATAACACGCGTCGGAGCGAAGCGTTCTGGAGATAACCACTTCGACGACGCGGGAAAGACAGCGACAGGCGGCCGCAAACTCCCGTGCCCCCTCAAAATCCTGTGTTTCATGCCGCGAGAGTGCTTGCTCATAAGTATGCTTGGCTTCGTCTAGAAATTGACTTATGCCGGGCACCTGCTGTTTCACAATGTTGAGATACGCCAGAATTGCCTGGATACGGTGCAGTCCGTCGTAGGCGCGTTCGATTCCGGCGGCAGCATCGTCGCTCGTGGCGCGCAGCAAGGCCACATTGTGCGTCCTTGGGTTTTCATCAGACGAGCAGGCCGACGGCTCAGGCTGGGAAGCGATTTGTTGCAGATAGAGGTTAATAACTTCAGAGCTTACCTGTGTGTGTGAATCTGTTCCCCCTTGGCATTCCGCATCGAAAATTCTGAGGTGGGCCAGGGATGCCACCGTGTTGGGGGCACCATGCGACAGCATCCCTGGTTTGCCTAGGCACATGGGGGCTGGCAAACTCGCGGTTCGCTTCGAATCCAGGTTCGTAATCAGAGCTGCCTGCAGGTATTCCTCCCCAGCGCGATCCCTTTGGAGGTCGCCCTGAACTTCAAGTCGCGAACCGATGGTCACGATCTTTGTGATAGCGCTGACGTTCGCATGAGATACCCAGAAACGAACTTCTTGCCCGCGACTCAGCACGAATCCGTTGAGGACCCCCATCGAGTCGTACAAGAGCTTAGAGACTTTTCCATCGATACATTGCATTTCATCCTCCGACCAGACTACCGTCCGGGACAAAGCCGTAACATTTGGTCAGGCACAGCCTGCAGGAGCCGTCGAGCTCCATATTTTCTCAATCTTGTGAGAGCAAGTATTTGTTTCCATGATTGGAAGGAGCCTTCAGCCGTCTGAGGTTGGGTTGACGAGGCTAGCGACTATCTGACGGGTATGCTGGTCAAAGACGACGTATTCGTTGCGCGACTGATCTGCTAGCCGTTCGATGCGCGACCTTGCAGATTCGATGTCGTAGGCCGTTTCAACCCAAACCAGAGCAAGCCCATCCTTTCTCAAGATGTCATAGGCAGGAGTCTGCATCCCTCGACACTCCAATCTGTTTACACCGGACGTAGCACTCAAAGAGTGGATTTCCTTGGCCCCTGACGTCTGGCGGAGAGCAAAGCCAACCTTGATTCGCAAGCTAGGCCAAGAACATGAAGTACGCAACGCTAACACCAAAAAAAACTACGAACCGAAATACTCTTGCCGCAGTTATTGTCGTTGGCATCGTCTCTACCCTGTACCCGACATCCGGGGCCCGCCCTCCGACCGCAAAGAATAAAACTTCTCTGCTACGGCTAAACAACAAGCAATCAGAATTCCAGATTTCAAAAGTTGGGGGCACGTACTAAGTCCTTGCCGTTCTGCAATCACGAGAACATGGATGGCGATGAACTTCATCTGACATTCGAAGGTGTGCAGAAAGCGAACACCCTGTGTGAAGAGAGCGAACAACCTCTCTAAAGGTGGGTCCACCTTCGGCACGATCGTTACGGTTGCCCAATGCGGCCCTTGCCGCGCGGTGTGGCAGGCTCAAGGGGTCCATTCTCTTGACCTTGCAGAGGTGCCCCCACGTGTAAACGGTGGCGTTGGGAGTTCGCTGGCGAATCGCCCAATGAGAGGCATCGGATTGGAATCAACCTTGCACGTAGCACAACAAGATCAGCTCTCAGGCGAACTACGTGGGAGGAAAAACGTGCAATACGAAGGTAACGTCAGCCCCAGTCCGAATGTCCCACCATCTCCAAGTCTGCCGATGCACATGGATGACAACGAACTGGACGGGCTTTTCGCTTCTTGCATGCCGAAACTCGCAAGAACCGCCAGACAAATGCTGCGCAATGCGCAGGACTCTGAAGATGTTCTCCAAGAGGGTCTACTCTCCGCATTCGAGAATCTTCAGCAATTTCAAGGTCGCTCTAAATTCTCTACCTGGCTGCACAGCATCGTCAGAAACGAAGCCAGGATGCACTTCCGAAAGATGGAGTCGCATCAGTTCTATTCGATCGACCAGGAGTCTTCAGAACTACCTGGGTTGTTCTTAAAGAATGCATACGATCCGAAACCCGACGCCGAAGAAACGTGCGCCGAAAACGAACGCTCCCGAATTCTCAGAACCACGCTGACAGAGCTTCCACCGATGTATCGTTCCGTCCTTCAGCTCTGCGACATCGAAGGATGGGGAGGAAAAGATGCGGCGGCAACCCTCGGCATGACCATGTCCTCGCTCAAGACTTGCCTTCATCGTGCACGTCGATTGGTTTCCAGCAAAATACAAAAAACGTATCTGACCAGAGACACCTATTCTCGAGGCAGGGATCAAACAGATCTCCTGCAAACGAGACCGCTGGAATTGGGTCCACTCGAAAGGCGGGATGGCGATCGCAGGAATCGTCATGCCAGGAGATCTCGGATGCACCGTACTGTGCGGAAGAAGATGGACGTTACAGGAGTACGCCATGATTACGAAGAGAGGAGAGGGCAACCCTCTTGTACGAATAGCATGGTCGCTAGCAGGGGCACTGCTGTGTGCCGTCTTTCTCACGCGTTCCATTGACGCTCGAAGAAACAATCCCCAGGCCGATTCCGGCGTTCGGTCCGTTCGCTCCTCCGACCTCCTTCACTCGGACGTGCCGGGTGAGGAGGACGAGGCCAAGGCCGTCCTCACGATTCCGCCCGGAACGATCTTACCCATTCGATTGAATTCGCCTCTGTCGTCCGTCAAGAGCAAGCGTGGCCAAGCAATCACGGGCAGGGTCATGCAGGACGTTCCTTTGCCCGCTGGCGCCAAGATCCGTGAGGGTAGCAAGGTTATCGGACACATTGTCGCGATAACCCCCGCAACCGGTGGTGGGAGCGCGGAGATTTCCTTTCAATTCGACAAACTCGTTTCTTCGCATCAAGCAACGCCAATCACCACAAATCTCCGCGCCATCGCCGGCATCACGGAAGTGCTCGATGCTCAAACGGCGCAGATGGGGGCAGGAGAGGGCGACGTATGGAACTGGCGGACTACGACGCAGATTGGAGGCGATGTTGTCTACGGCGTGGGTGGGCCGGTCACGACGGCCGAGAACGCGGAAGGAGTTGTTGGAACCGGGGTCGATTCTAGTGTGCTGAGTCGAGTGAGCGCCAGAAAGGGTACCAAATGTCGCGGCGTCATCTATGGCAATGAGAATCCCCAAGCGCTATGGGTTTTCTCCTCCGATGCGTGTGGGACCTATGGCCTGGAACGCAACGAAGCAGCCTTACGCGCAGGAGAGGTGGTGTCCAACAACTGGGGCCAACAGGGTTTCCAGACCGGAAAAGTCATGGCCTTCACTTGCCGACCCATCATGAAGATCTCCCGCGCCGGGCGAACTAGTCCGGCGGGTTTGATCGTCTTAAGTTCCGATACCGGCAGGGTCGCCATTCCGAGTGGCGCTGGAATGCTCCTACGAGTTGTTAGTAGCAGTCTATCTGCTCGGAATTGCGATCGGCGCCGTGGCCGGACAGCAGATTTTCATCCATGTCCACGCTTCGGCACCACTGACTGCGAAAACAAGACGGGCTCACTTGGTTGAGAATCTAGCTCGTGACGTTAGCCTCACCAATGTCGAGAGGCAAAGTCTGGACCGAATCCTTGAGGATGTGTCCGTGCAGTTCGAGCGATCCATCGGCAAACCGGTGCCATGATCAGCTCGTTGCGAATGCAGGGGCGGGATGGGATTCGCGCCATGCTTACCCCCCGATCAGAGACCGAAGTTTGACGAATGGCTGAGAAAGTTGGATCAAGAGAGAGACCGCAATAACCGGCAAGCAGAGCACAAATGAACCCAGTTACCCTTTGGCTCTTGCATGACCGAACGAAAACAGCAATCTCGGATGGCAACTGGAATCGAGATCGGGTTTCAAGAGGTGGGAAAGAAACGGCTGAAGAGATAGATCGCGTCGACGGTGGCGGCCTGAAAACGGCGGAAGGTACTGTTTCGCATGTCGATCGCGCTGGGAAAACCCTGGTCATTAAGGCGGCGGATGGCACCGAAGAGACCTATCGTCTGACGGACCGTGCGGCGAAAGACGCTGGCACGGAAATAGCAGAGGGAAGTGAAAAATCGGCGAAAGTCACCGTCTACTATACCCAGGAGGCCGGGCGCAAAGTCGCTCACTTCTTCAAAGCGGCCCTGTAATCTCGAGACGTTCCGTTCACCTAGAAACGGTAGATCAGACCGATATTGGCCTGCCCCTGTTCGGCCTTATTGGCAACCGCCGCCGGCGAACAACCGAACACGGGGTCGCAGAACACAGTTTGACCTTGGGTTGTGTGAGACGGCGACCAGCGTGCCTCCGCGCGAAGGCCGAAGTGGCGGGTGAAAAAATACTTTACGCCCCCTCCCAAGTTATAGGAAAAACGATTACTGAAGCCGAGAACTTGTTGGCCATTTATCGGCTGAACCCCAAAGTGCGAAACGCCCAACCCCCCAACGACAAATGGACTGAAGCCTCGGAGTTTTGATTCCGCAGATTTGAATTGGTAAAGGACGTCGAACTGGTACATATCGAGATTCATATTCGAAACGAACGAATATGTGCCGTCATTGGGATTATGAGCGCTTAGGGACGTCGGCTGCCGATTCCACATGAACTCGCCTTGAAAATTCCCCCAGAAGGACACGCCGGCCATTACTCCGAAATTCTCGCTGCTCTTTATTCGTAAAAGGTCCAGGTTCGGATTGCCCTGTTGGCTCACATCAATGTTGCCTCCGAAGCGAGTCCCGAAGAAAGGCGTGACTTCATATTCTCGCTGTGCACGAATCCTCGAAGCTCCACAGACCAAAACGAAGAGTAGATACAACGGTTTTTGTAAATGCATGAATCCTCCGTTTGAAAATCGGCCGCGCGTAAACTATGGACACTCCCGATATCGGTTCGCTTCCTTGGGTCCTACACGAGCAAGTCCGCTTCCATCTCCTCACTCTGCGAAGCAGGTCTCGCCGCTCACCGGGCCTGCGATTGTTTGCAGCGCGACTGGGCCAGTGAGATGTCCACTAAAGCGAAGAGCAGCAATGCCAGGTCGAGCCCGTTCCCGCGGATGTTCCGCGGCTTGCCGCCGCTGTTTCAGGCGAAATCTTTTCTTCCGGTAGAAGCGTTCAGATCTTCCTGGTGGATTTCTTTACGCCGCCTGTTCGCTTTCTTTACATTCCTGTGATGAAGGTGCACTCCCTTTGCTCTTCATCTCTTCGCCGAATGGCAGAAAGCAACGTTTTATAGCGTGTCGTTGCGCCCGTAGGCTCTGGCATCGTGGTTGCTAGGTGGACGAGCACTGAGGGCTGACGACGAGGAATAGTGAGCCCTAACTTTGCCGACAGGAGTCGAACGATGCCAAGACTTTCCGCCATTTGTTTCCGAGCGCTCCGGGCGGCCTGATCGGTCCTGATATTTCTTCAGCAAAGTCTGGCTTTTCCGCCGTGTGGCAGCGGTTTCGCATTGTTGTGTATCACCATTCGAAGATCTTGCAGACTTCTGGAATCCGCATTTATTAGATCTTGCCGGGGTCCCGAACTTTGCTGAGGACAGGTATGACTCGAAAAAAACTTGGGACGATTGTCGCAATTCTGTCTTTCCTTGGGTTTGTGGCGCTGCGCTGGCTGCAGCGCACGCCCACCGAGGCCAATGATCAGGACCATCCGATCATCGCCTCTGCCGAGATGCCAGCGGCAGTTGCGCACGTCGAGCGCGGACGCATCGGGGACACCTTAACGATTGCCGGAGCATTCAAGCCGTTCCAGGACGTTGACATACACGCGAAAGTCTCTGGATACCTCAAGACTATTTACGTTGATGTCGGCGACCACGTCAAAGAAGGCCAAACACTGGCGATCCTGGAGGTTCCCGAACTGCAAGCCGAATTGACCGGTGCCAACGCAGCTGCTCGGCGCGCCACAGAGGAGATTCGGCGGGCGCAAGGCGATGTGGAACGCGCGAAGTCCACGCACGCGGCCTCGCACGCCATGTACGCCAGACTGAGCCAGGCTGCGGAGCAAAAGGAAGGTCTGGTGGCGCAACAGGAAGTGGACGACGCGCAGGCCAAGGATCTCGGGTCCGAAGCGCAGTTGTCGAGCGCGCAAGCGGCGTTTTCGGCTGCGCAGCAGGCCTTGGAAGTGGCGGAGGCGACTCAAAGCCAATACGAAGCCTTGTCCAACTACACGCGGATCGTGGCGCCCTATGCCGGCGTAATTACCGCGCGCTACGCGGACACCGGAGCCTTGATTGCAGCGGGCACGTCCTCGAGCACACAGGCGATGCCCGTGGTGCGGCTCGCGCAAATTTCAAAGCTTCGCCTGGTTTTGCCCATTCCCGAATCGATCGCGGCGCAGATTCATCTGAACGATCCCGTCAGAGTGCGCGTGCAGGCCCTCAACAAGGACCTCGTCGGTAAGGTCTCGCGTTTTGCGGATTCCCTGGACATGCAAACGCGGACGATGGAGACCGAAATAGACTTCGAGAATGGCAGTGGGAGACTCATTCCGGGAATGTATACAGAAACGGCGCTGCAAGTGAGCGGGAATCAAAATGCCCTACTCGTGCCGCTCGAAGCGGTCACGCAGAACAAAAACGAGGCCACGGTTCTGGCGGTCGATCCCAAGAATGTCGTCGAGGAACGGCACATCACGCTTGGCCTTCAAGGCAAGCAGTATATGGAAGTACTTGCGGGCCTCACCGAAGGGGACCGCGTAATTATTGGAAACCGCAGCCAGTTTCACAGCGGTCAGCGAGTTCAACCGAAAGAAATCCGCGCAGAGTACTTGAAAACGGGAGAAGGCAACTAATGTCTGGCTTTTCGATTAAACATGCGTCTTTCATCATCGTAGCGTGCCTTGTCGTGGCCATCGTTGGCACGGTGACGCTCGCGCGTATGCCGGTTGATCTTTTTCCGTCCATCAACATTCCCGTCGTCGTAGTCGCGACCTTCTATTCCGGCATGCCGCCTCAACAGATCGAAACCAATATTACGAATCCCTTCGAGCGCTTTTTTACCTTGGCGAGCGGAGTTGATCACATCGAGTCGCGCTCGCTCCCCGGCGTTAGCCTCATCAAGATTTACTTCCAGCCCGGCACCAATGCCGACGCGGACCTGAGCACGGTTTCCAACCTGGCGATGGCGGACTTGCGCCGCCTGCCGCCCGGTACGCTCCCTCCAGTCGTCCTCAAATTCGACGCCTCAAGTCTTCCCGTTTGCTTGATTACGCTGAAGGGCCAGGGATTAAACGAAACACAGCTGCATGATCTGGGGCAATACAACGTACGCAACCAGATCGCCAACGTTCCCGGCGCATCCGTACCTCAGCCTTTTGGCGGTAAGTATCGGCAGATCATGGTATACGTCGATCCGCTCAAGCTGCAGGCTCACCAACTGAGCCCCATGGACATCGTGCGCCAGGTGAACGATAGCAACCTCATTCTCCCTGCCGGCGACGTTAAGATCGGACCGTTCGACTACAACCTCTACTCCAACGCACAAGTGCCTTCGGCGAGCATCATCAATACCATGCCGCTGAAGACCATCGGACAATCATCCGTGTTGGTCGGTGATGTCGGTAAGGCAGTGGACGCTCAGGCCATTCAGACCAACATCGTCCGCGTCGACGGCCAGCCCTCGGTCTATCTGCCCATTTTGAAGCAGGGCGGCGACACCAATACGATCGCTGTGGTCGACGGCATCCGTAGTGCACTGCAGCATCTGGTAGATATTCCCAAACAGTTGGTCGCCCGCGTCGTATTTGACCAGTCGGTCTTCGTCAAGACGGCGATCGATAACCTGATTCACGAAGGCGCCATCGGTCTAGTTCTAACCGGAGTGATGATTCTTCTTTTCCTAGGCAGTATCCGCGCCACGGCAGCGGTGTTCCTTTCGATCCCGCTTTCTGCACTTGCAGCATTTCTCGCCATCAGCATTGGTGGAGGCACGGTCAACACCATGGTGCTCGGCGGATTGGCATTGGCCTTCTCTCGTTTGATTGATAACTCCGTCATCGTCCTGGAGAACATCTACCGCCATCTCGAGCTCGGCGAGGCGCCCGAAGTCGCTGCGGAAAGAGGCGGCAGTGAAGTCTCTCTTGCCGTACTGTCTGCTACGCTGACGACGGGCGTCGTGTTCTTTCCGGTCGTCTTCCTCTACGGCGTCAGCCGCTTCTTGTTCATCGCGTTGGCATCTGCCGTGATTCTTTCTCTCCTGGCCTCGTACGTCGTGGCCATGACGGTTGTTCCGCTCTACTGCGCGAAGTTGATTCACAAGCACGAAGCCAACGAAGAAGCTGGTGCCGAAGGGCGCAGGGGGCTAGGGCGGATCGTCACCGCATTCAACCATTATTTCGGAGTTATGTTGGGAAAATACGACAGAACGCTGGCGAAATCTATGCTGCGGCCAGTGGCGACGGTGGTCGGCCTCGCGGGAGTGTCTCTGCTCGCTCTCACTTTGTATCCGCTCCTCGGCGTTTCGTTCTTCCCGCGCACCGATCCCGGCCAATTCTTGATCAATCTGAAGGCCCCCTCCGGGACACGCGTGGAATTGACCGAAAGGTATGTGAAGCAGGTCGAGGAAATCATTCGACAAGTGGTTCCAAACAACGAGCTGCAGATTGTCGTGTCCAACATCGGAATCACCACTGACTTTTCTGCGATCTACACGCCGAACTCCGCACCGCACACCGCCTTCGTGCAGGCCAGTCTACGCGAGGGGCACAAGGTCGGAAGCTATGAGTACATGAAGCGGGTGAGGGAGCGCATTCAACTGGAGCTTCCTCAGCTTTCCACGTACTTTCAGTCCGGTGGTCTCGTCGATGCCGTACTCAACCTAGGCTTGCCCGCGCCGATCGATATTCAAGTCAGCGGAAACGACATGGACGCCAGTTACGCCGTGGCCTCGAAGATCGCCGCGCAGACGCGGCTGCTTCCTGGGGTGAGCGATGTGCTCATTCCGCAGGACGTGGATTACCCGGCCATCGAGCTCGACGTCGACCGTGAGAAGGCCAGCCAGTTGGGCCTGTCGCAAAAGGAAGTCGTCGACAACGTGATCACGGCGCTGACTTCCAACGGCATGATCGCGCCCAACTACTGGATCGACCCGAAGAGCGGCAACCCCTATCTTCTGACCGTGCAATATCCCGAGGACGCGGTAAGCACCATCACCGACTTGAAGCAGATCCCCCTCCGTGGCCCCAATATCCTGCAGTCAACCTACCTCGACTCGGTCGTGAATGTGCAGACCATCGCGTCGCCCACGGAGGTCGATCATTATCAATTGTTCCGGGTCATTGACCTGTACGTTGCGCCGAAACAGGAGGATCTTGGCAAGATCAGTTCGCAGATCGATGAGATCCTCAAAAACACAAAGCTTCCGGAAGGCGTCCGCGTGACGCTTCGCGGCTCGGTGCAGGGTATGCGCGCGTCGTTCAAGAGCTTCGGTGTCGGCCTGATTCTTTCGGTTGTGCTCGTCTTCCTGATCCTGGTAGCGCAATTCGACTCCTGGACAGACCCGTTCATCATTCTCTTGGCCGTCCCGCCAGGACTCGCCGGCGTGTTGCTGTTCCTTCTGGCGACGAACACTACGCTCAACGTTATGTCGTTGATGGGCCTCGTGATGATGGTGGGCATCGTGGTGTCCAACAGCATTTTGATCGTTGAGTTCGTAAGGCATTTGCGGCAGGAAGGGAAGTCGATTCGGGAGGCGGTGTCGACCGCTTCACGGCTGCGGCTCCGCCCCATCCTGATGACATCGCTCGCTACCCTGCTCGGCTTGATCCCAATGGGACTCGGCATCGAAGCAGGCAGCGAAGCCTACGCGCCGCTGGCGCGCGCGATTATCGGAGGGCTCCTGGTTTCCGTAGTCGTGACCGTCTATCTCGTTCCAACGGCCTATCTGATCATCCATCGCAAGGAAGAAGCGCATTCGACCGAGTTGCGGGCATGAAGCGGGTCGGCCTGGTATTGACGTTGTCGATGTTACTGGCTGGCGAGCATGCCGCCGCACAGATGCCGGCTACACCCGCGGCAACCCCCCGGCGACGCAGGCCGTTCCCTCGAGTGCCACCTCGTCCTTGACGTTGCAGCAGTCGGAAGCCATTGCGCTGAGGAACAATCCGCAGATCGCCATCGGCAACCTGCGCGCGTTAGTTGCGCAGCAATTCGTGAGGGAACAGCGCTCCGCCCTTCTGCCAAACGCGAGTCTCAGCCTAACCGCTGCCGACTCCGACCCGGGCAGCCGTATTGCTGCTGGTTTTCTGAACAACCCCACCGTGTTTCCTCGTGCCGCGGGGGGAGTGACGGTCGGGCAGTTGATCACCGACTTCGGCCGCACGGCCAACTTGGTGTCCAGCTCGCAGTACGGTGCGAAAGCGGAAGACGAGAACGCGGCAGCGACACGCGACCAAATCATCCTCGCGGTCGATCAGGCGTTTTACAATTCGCTCGAGACGCAAGCTCTCGTGAGAGTGGCGCAGGAGACTGTAAGTACGCGCCAGCTGTTCGTCGACAAGATACAGGCTCTCACGAGCGCCAAGCTGAAGTCCGAGATCGATCTGAGTTTCGCCAAAGTGGATGAGGCCCGCGCAGAGCTCCTTTTGCTTGAGGCCAGAAATAACTATGATGCCTCGTTGGCCGCTCTTTCGGCGATTCTTGGCTATCCGAACCAGCAAACATTTCAGCTTGTCGAAGAGAGTACGCAGATTGCCCCGCCGCCCCTGGATGTGAATCCGTTGATTGTGGAGGCCGTCCAGCAGAGGCCGGAAATCGCCGCGCTGAAAAATGAAGTCGAGTCGGCGCAGAAGTCCGCTGGGGCGGAGCACGACCTGTGGCGCCCGACCGTGAGTGCTCTCGGCGTCGTTGGCCAGGCACCCGTGCGCGACAACGCCATCCCTAGTTGGTACGGAGCCGTGGGGGCCAACGTCAACCTTCCCATCTTCAACGGGTTCTTGTACAACGCGCGCGCAAAGGCCGCGGACTTGCAAACCGACGTTAACCGCCAAAGGCTTTTGGATTTTCAGAACAATCTCGCGCGTGACGTTCGCGACGCTTGGCAGGATTCCAATCGTTCCTTTGAGCGCCTCTCGGTAACGAGACAATTGCGCGAGGAGGCTGACTTGGCTCTCAATCTGGCGCAGGCTCGCTACAACCTCGGCCTCGGTTCCATCGTAGAGTTCACCCAGGCTGAGCTCCAGAAAACGGAAGCGGATATCGCGGATACCGACGCGCGATACCAGTATCGCTTGAGTCAGATTCTCTTAGCCTATGTGACCGCAACGCCGCGCTGACCGCGACCTACAGCGGCCTCCCGCAGAGTAACCTGTCTCCTTCCGATCCCGCGTTCCCGAGAACATTTCATCGAACCACGCGCAGCAGCATCCCGCTTGCGCCTCGCACTTTCAAGTCGCCTCTTTCGGCCGCCAGGACGATTTCTCCAATCGGCGCGGTCCGTCCCGCATGTTCGATTCGCACTCCGTTCATGCCATATACACCGCACGCTTCAGCGGAGAAGACCCAGAGTGCCTGCAGACGGTCCTCGGCGTCCAGAGCGCCCCGACAAGCGGTCCCCGGTTGTGCTCGGACGTGAAACCAGTACACCGGTATATGTGCCTTCCCCTACCGTGTGGCTCCATTTATCGGTCACCGGCCCCCCGACGCCATATTTGACGTCCCCGCCTATTTGGTCCGTGGTTGCCCACACATACGGGGTCCCGAAACCCGGAGACGTTTCCGGAATCTGCGCAGACTCCACCTCCATGAGCGACGCCGTGGCGCGTAGATTCGCCACGATCGCAATCCTGCGCCGATGAACCTCAATTTGTTCGAAACGGAAGGAGATTTTACCGTTGCTGTTATTTCCAGCCGCGGACACCGACAGGATTGTTCCCAGTACCTTTGCTCCCTCGGGGATCTTGCTCGCATTTGGCAAGGGCACGTCTTGCATAAGTCGGCCCGTTATCGCCTGCCCGGCTCGGGCATTTTTCGACGAGAGCCCGTGGTTCAACCGGACAGGCAATACCGTACCCCCTGGCACTAGAAATTTGTCTTGTCCAAGATTGCCGCCAACGCTGCCGATATCTCCCCTTGATTCCCCGCTAGCTCGATTTCCACACAGCAATCCAGTCAACAACATCACGAGCACAAGCGAGATGTGCCTTGAGAACTCAGAGCTTGCGATGCTCATATTTCCTCACCTCCACGGGCCCCCGGAGACTCAGAATAGCCTTCCCCATGGAAAGAAGTCTGCTCCCCGACAATCGTCAAGGCAAGAGTTGCCGTCAAAGCAGACTTCTCCTCTCATGAGAGGTCGGCCCTCCTTGTCTGAGACCTTCACAGCGAAGACAGGAGCCAGCGACGTGAATATGCTAGAGACTTCGGAGACACTTCTACGAATGGTCCGTTGCCTCCCAAAATTTGGGCCGTTAATAGATCGGCACTTTAGGAGACGAAATTGTCTTCGCTCGCAAGGCACTATAGTTAAAGTGGTCTTCAGCATTTACGTGTCGACTTATGCTGAGTTGTTTCTGGGGCCAACGATGAATCGAATCCTATTCGGCTTGCTTTCATCTTCGTTAATCTTTTGCATCTTCGCATGTAGTGGCATCCCGAAGACCGGAGGAGGAGGTGGCGCAGGCAACGCCACGCTTTCGCTCACGTTGCGTGCGACTCCGCCCTCGCCTTCTGCCCATCTTTCCATCCTGGCATTCCGGGCCACGGTGACTGGCGTTTCGCTGACTCCTTCCTCGGGTAGCGCGGTCAGCGTTGGCTTGGTCGCTGGAACGACCAGTAGCTACGTCGCTGAATTTACGCGTTTGCAAAGCGATTCGGCTCTCCTCTCGGCGGCCGTGTCGGTTCCCGCAGGGACATACAACAGTCTCGCCGTGACATTCTCGGATGTTTTACTTACGTTCTGCACGCAGCCTTCTTCAGGCGTCGCCGGCTGCTCTTCGGGATCGCTAGGTCAGGTGACGGGTTCCGCCGGCGCCGCCACCGCCAGTTCCGCCTCCTTCCCACTCACGGTCACCAGCGGCGAGAAGCTGGGCTTGGCTCTGGACGTAAATATTCCGAACGCCGTTACGGTAAGCGGCCAGACCATTTCGGCTGCAAATCTGGCTGCAGCAAAAGTCCTCACTGCTACCGTACTGCAGGCACCGTCCAGCACAAGCGACCTATTGAGCGGCCAATTGGCTCACATCGACGATCTCTACGGGGTAGTGAGCAACGTTTCCGTTCCGGGGCAGAGCTTCACGCTGCAGACCGCTTACCATGGAGCCGTCACCATCGCCGCAAACTCATTGACAACATACGATCCGATCTGTTCCGCGCAATCCTTTTCCTGCGTGAGTCCCGGCGCGCTAGCGGCGGCCGACGCAATTCTGAATGCCGATGGCACACTTACGATTCGCAACTATTCTCCTGTTCCGTTCACAGCCACCTTGAAAGACACCATCGAAGGCGTGGTCACCACACCAGCAAGTTCCGTGAACCAGGTGTTCGACGTCGCGGTCGCCGACGCCAGCTTCGCCCCATCCAATAGCATGCTCAGCGGCTCAATCCATCCTGGAGATCTTGTGAGCGTTGGGGTCGTTACACCCCAGCCATTTTTTATCGTGAGCGAGGGTCTTGCCATTCCCGCGAACAGCTTTGACGGCTCGACAGACGTGGGCCCTATCCAACCCGGACAAACCGTGGCCATCTCTGTCTCTGGCTTCGTCGCGGCAGATGGGAGCAGTGCGTTCGCCACAGCTACCGCCAGTGGTGTCGCGCTCCGCTTCAGCCACACGACCGCTACCATTGTGAGCCCAACCTCACCGCAATTTAGCACTAGCAATTATCCGCCATACTTCGGTTTCATCACCGACCCATTCGTGCAAATCACCACGGCTGGACCTGGAACCACCACCGACTTCGATGGAACCTCGAGCTTCACAGAGGTCGCCGGCGACACAGTGTCGATTTCCGCGCTTTATTTCGGCTCCACCACGAGTTCCATCCCTCCGGCCTGGTCTTTTTCCGCTGCATCCATCCGCAAACACTGATACGTGCATTCTTCTTGCTCGCAAGAAAGGAGCTGCGACTGGTGTCTCGCCCAGATGCTCCTCGCTGTAGCTGTCGTCGGCAGACCATCCGGTTCACTGAACGGGTCGGCTCGGAGCAGATTCAATCTCTGTCGTGGATAACCGTCTCACGCGAAGGACCGGCGATCCGCTTGATGGTCCTCGAAGACCGGACGGCAGCCGAAGTCGATCCAACTGTGTCCCCGCAGTTCGAGCGGTCCCGAATCCCCACTTGCACAACCCAAGCGACTATCTAAGATGATCTACTTGCTGAACTCGTTATCACGCACTCACCTTGACATTGGACTAGAAGCACCTTAATCTCACCTAGCATATCTACTAGAGAAAAAGAACGAACGCATCGAGCTCCTCCAAGGTACTCTAGACCTCCTCGTCCTGCAGACACTCCTTCTGAGCCCCGCGCCTTGCCACGCTATCGCCAAGGCTATCGAATTCAAATCCGAGGATGTTTTGCAAATTGAACAGGGATCGCTATAACCAGCCCTGCATCGGCTCATTAAGCAGCGATGGATTTCGGTGGAAAAGGGTCCTTCCGAGAATAATCGACGGGCCAAGTATTACCCCATGGGCGCGAGCAGCTCGTGATCGAAACCAGCAAGTGGGTCAAATTAGCTCGAGCGATCGGACGAATTTTCCGGCCAGCTTCGAAGTGGGGGCAGAAGGGCGCACCCTGTGGCGGCGTGAGCAAATGCTCGAGGACCTCGATCAGGACATTCGCGATCACATCGAGAGAGAAACGCAAGACAACATCGAGTGCGGGATGTTACCCGAGGACGCACGCTACGCAGCCCTACGCAAGTTCGGCAACGAAATGCGAATCCATTAAGACACATGGGCTGTGTGGACTATCGTTTGGCTTGAGCAGCTACTCGAGGACAGTCGTTTCGGTTTCCGTATATTGCGCAAGCATTCGGGGTTCACGACCGTCGCTGTCCTCACGCTTGCACTCGGTATCGGTGCCAACTCCGCCATGTATAGTGTGGTGGAGGGTGTCGTGTTCGCTCCGATACTTCCAACCGGATCGTCTGGTGATGATCTGGGAAAACAATCTGCGCTTTCCGCGCGTATTTGTTTCATATCCTAACTTCCTGGATGGCAGCACACAGCTCGCTCATTCAAGCAAATGGCCGCCTTTATGGAGCACTCGGGAGCATCGGCTCCTGGCAGATCGAGTTCTCCAAGCAACCCGGGCTTTGCCCCTACGACCATCACCGACATCGTACTGCAGATAGAATACAACTCGCGCTATGGCGGAGACGCGCTCAAAACCGCTGCTGGCGGCTGAAACCATTGGCCTTTCCCGGAGCCGACAGTCGCCGTGGCATCCAGGGTCGCCCGAGTAGGAATCCGCAAGAAATTGGATTCAGGCTCGCGGGCGTCAGTCGACGCACCTTTTCCAAGACTCCTCCTCCGTGCCTTGTCATATTTCAAATAGAAATAACGACCCGATTCCAATACATTGTGGTTAGTAAAAGGCGGCAAATGTGACTCGAATCGTAAGCCGATCGATCGTCTGCTTTTTCGCCGCGCTGTTGGCCATAGCTCCCGCGGTGCTCGCCTATGAGACTCCTCTGGAGCCGGAGTCGATTCGCTGGGCATATTTTCTTGGAAAGCGTAGCGACGAGAAAACGGCCTCATTGCTTGCCGACTATATGAAGCGCCTGCCTGTACCGGAGCGGGACCCGTATATTTCCGAAATGACTCTATACGCCTTTCGCACAGGTTATCCTAGACTCGTGGAATAATACGCTCGGTTACAGTGCCCAGCAGGCCGACCAGGACTACCGTTCGCCCGGGTCGTAATTCGAGTGAGAGTGCGAATTGAATTCACGCCAACCTACACCGCCGTGAAGAATCCAAAACCCACCAAAGACCGCGCACAGCAAGCTTATGTCTTTCGGCCGGAGGATTTCCGGTTTGAATTCTGTCAGAAGAAGGGATTGATCAGGCCGCGGGAAACTCAGGGAAAACCTATCTACGACGATGGCGGATTCAGCGGTGCAGAGGTTTGGCTGGAATGTCAGCGGCGTAACGTCCGAACATACTTCCATCGAGGTTTGGACGCCCGACAACCGTCACGTCGCAGCCGACTTTGATCTCGCGAGCTTGCGTTAGGCAATTTCGACCCGCGAAGTCTGATCGTCCCAGCGCTTTGAGCTCTAATATTTTTCCGCCCGAAACGCGGGCCCTGCCAGCCCAAAGTCTGTCGGTGAGCGCCGCCACTCCCTGCTGCGTCTACGGAGCCGCAGGGCCTCCGTGATCTGGCGGGCGTCCACTCAACTGCGGCACTCGCGGCTCCCTTGCCAGTGCGGCGTCGATTGTCTTGCGGTCCAGATCAGCCGAGCCAATCCGCCCACCATGTTCGTCTTCCATCACCACGCGCACGCTTTGGTTCTTGCGTGGAAGTCGAATGATGAGCGGGAAACGCGACACTACTTCCGGCAGTCGGGTTGAATCGGTCGTTACTAGGGTTATGGCTTCCGTTCTCGAAGCCAGAACAGTCCCGTCGCGACTGAGACTTGCCACTGCCACAATCAGGTTCGCAGCGTCTCTGCCGTCGTCCGAGGGCAGGAAGGTAAGGTTCTTCGATTTCAATTGCACGATGAACTCCGCAGTCCGGCTGTCACGGTGCCACACAACGCCAGATAGGCTCACATGCAACGCATCGAACGGGATCGTGGACTGGACGGCCTCTGCAAGCTTCATCATCTTCTGTTGTCGCAGATCGAGGGGCGCATTCCTGTCTGGAGCAAAGTAGCCTGCCTTGGTAACAGCTCGGAGATTCGGATCACGCAGAGTAACGCGAATGCGGCGGAATTTACCATTGGGGTCGATGTTTTTGGGTTGGTAGGTCAGGGTGTAGTACTCCGCGCCCATGCGCTCGGACTGTTTGATTTCCATGTCGACGTCGTTGCGATTGTAGAAGAGCTTGCCTCCGGTCTCATTCACGAACACGCCGAAGTTGACGTCGCCCGCAAAGGGATCTTCGTCACCGATGTCGACATCCGCCTGCGCGGCACTGAACGACATGGGTCTGCCCCTAACCGGCAGCCCGGGATAAATCACAAAAAGGCTGATTCGCGCGTAGACCATCATGTTTGTGGTGGAATGCACATATTGCTTCAGCTCGTCCTCGAGCTTTCCCGGGAAATCAGCCGTGTCTAAGTAAATGTTGGGGCCACCATGGCCAACCCATACGATATTCTTCCGTCCAGGCACGCCCTCGTTCTGGACGGCAATTTGCTGCAGGGCGTCGAGCGATTGTCCGAATCTCTCCCAGAAGAATGCGCCGTTCATGTGCTTGAAGGGCAGCGCGGCCGGCAAATGACTCAGAGCGTAAAGCAGGTCCGCTCTGCTTCGCGTATAGCTTTGCAGCATTTCAAGAGATTCGTTGCCGATCACGATCAGTTCCGTGGGAGAGGCCAATTGCGGCGGCTGTGCCTTGAGAAACTGGGTCACTTCATAACGTATGTACGCAAAGTCCTCAAAGCTGGAGTTCAAGAGATCGAGCACCAAGATGGTGACCGGAGCCTTTCCGTCCGGGTTGCTGTCTCCGGCCTTCGGTGCGATGACATGGGTCTCCGGGGCTTCGAACGAGAAGATGGGCTGCGGCTCGTTGTCCTCGGTGATGGTGAAATCGTCTTTCGTTAGCCCGCTCGCCACTGGACGCCCCTTTTTGTCCAGCACGGTCACATCAAGAAAGACCAAGGCTGAGGTCACCCGAATTTCCGGCTCGCCGGAGGAGCTCTGTTGCCCTTGGGCTCTCAATTTGTGAACCGCCATGCCCGCCAATAAAATAGCCGTGTATAGAATTACTCGAAAGAGCTTCATGAGAAGCCTCGGACGGAGCTCGCCAACGCTGGAATGATAGCTACCCTGAGCCCAGTCATTTGGATGCCCAGGGTGCGTGTTCCCACACGAGGGCCTATATCTGGAGATGCATTTGGCACCCGACAAGTTTCACCAAATTCCGAACAGTCGGCTTGGGTATGTCCGTTTGTGCCTGACAAGCTGGATGACAGAACATGCAATCAACACACCCAAGCTGGATCTTCGGCCACGGGAATGTACTCCGGGCGAAACTTCAGCCGAACCTCTTAGTATTTCGTCGCGCGCTTCTTTCGTCAGCTCGACCTTAAGCTCGTGACGTTTTGCCGTCGATCTTGGAAGGAACAAAAGTAATGCATAATTTCACCCTGCTCGTGTTGCTGTTGTGGTACTGCCGGGGAGCTAAGACCAGGTTGGAATCGAGGGCCGTGGGAACCGTTCCTATCACTCCGCCACTAGGCTGATAGCCTTCTCTATCTTCTTCAGCTCTTCATCTGTCACTTCGGAAAAGAGATCGCGCCTATTCTTTGCCAGCCGGCCCTTATTCTGCATGATCAAACGCACGAGCAACGATGCCCGCTTGTCGGGCATGTCCACGATTTCCTTCGTTTCATCGAGCGCGCGGTCGTATCTGTGAATGAATCCGATCTCTTCGCGCAGATCCTTCTCGATGGTTTCGGCCACGCATTCAAAGAGATATTCCGCTTGCGCCGTCGCATCGAAATATTGATATAAATTCTTTGTTTCGTTCAGGACCGTCATCCGCTGCGACTCGTCCATCCGGAATTCGATAAAAGGCTCCATCCTTCCGGAGAATGTTGTCAGCGCCTTGTCATACTTCGCAAGGTTGCGCAGCATGACGGCCGAAACCGGGAAGACGATGCCTTGCGGCGTGTAGCCCAATTTCGCCAGGCTGTGATGAATCAAGAAGCGATGGATGCGCCCGTTGCCATCCTCGAATGGATGGACAAACACAAAACCGAATCCCGTGAGTGCAGCCGCACACACCGCATTTACTCGGTCCTTCTCGATACCGGCCACCATGCGCATCCATCCGTCCATGAGTGGATCCACATCTTCCGGCTTGGGGCAGACGAAGTGAACCAGCTCTACGTAGTTGGGCCCCGTTTCCGAAACATAGTTCTGCCCCGTACGCCAATCCTTCTGCGCATAGCGAGCGTCCACGATCGCATTTTGCAGTTCCACAAATGCAGCCTTGCTCGAGGTATCGAATTCCGGAGCGTGCGTCAGTGCTCGCACAAATCGTTCGGTCCGTTCTGAGCTTGGTTTCTCTCCTTCGATCGCGAACGAGGATTTCGTTTCTTTCGAAAACAGGTAGTGAACCGCCCGTCTTAGAACAATCGGGTCACAATCTTCCACAATCTTTTTCGCCTCGGCCTCCAAGCCCCGCGCCATCGCAGCTTCGAGAGCTTCGGTGCGCCGTATGGTCGGGCAATAGTCCCGATTCCCCAAGAGATTATCGATCACTCGCTGCCGTCGGATTCGTGTGCCCGCCGTGGTTACATGCAATGCCGGATCGAGTAAGAGCACGTTGTTCGTCGGAGGCACATCCGGCACATCAAGTGTGTTCCCGGTCAAAAGCTCGTATAAATACCAAGCTCGACGCACGTATTTCCCGATGTATTCCGACCGTACCCACTTCTCCATCTCTTCTCGTGGGATCTTCTGAAACGCAGCAGCGATGACCCCAACGTCCACTGGCTCGTAACGCATGGCAAACCGAAGGTGTCCGAGCAGGTCCGTTGGTGCATAAGACAAAGGATATTGTTCGAGAATCGAATCACCCGAGATTTTGGTTCGCCGGGCCCCGCGAACCGCCTCCGAGCGAACTGTCGGTGCGGGCACTCTTAGTCCCAGTTCTTCGACCAGCCTCGATAGGCCAATTAGACCGACTTCTTTGCTCATTTTTGGCCCAAAACGACTAATCGATATTCTGTACCACTAAGAAACCACTAAGCCCTTGTATCCCAAAAATCCACTAAATTATATTCAAAAACACTAACATTGGTCTATTGGGCTACAATAACACTAATTCAATAGAATTTGCCGTGAAGACAATCTCTGGCCGAGGCACGACAGACACAACTCCCGCAAATCGCCGTTCTACAAGTATGCGGAGCTGACTGTCCCTCCCGAAAATTCCGTGCTGCTCATAGCCGTTGTCATTCCCCCAAGAGGAGCGCAAAGCTCAAGCAGTTCGCGGCCCTGCCGGTCTGGTGAACGAGATCGTCGATGCGCGCCTGTGCAAGGGAGCAGAGGTCGGACGCAGATTTCAAAGCTCAAAGGATTTGCAGCGGGCAGGCTAGTGTGGACTCGGGAGTTTTTCAGGCAGCCTGCCGTTCGTAGCGGTGGTGCAACCCACCGACCTGCGGCACGGCCACGATGGACCCCACGTCCGGCGGCTGAACCACTCGTGGCTCCGGTGAGTCTTTCTCCAACGAAAGATGTGTCCTCGATCGGTGATAGTAGTCGAAATAGGAATTGAGGGTTCGGCGTAACGAATTTTCATGGAACGCGATCACATGATCGAGGCACTCGCGTCGAATCGATCCAATCACTCGTTCCACATAGGCTCGCTGCCAAGGCGAGCGCGGTGCAGACAGAATTTCGCGGATGCCCATGTCCTGCACTGTTCTCGGAAGTCATCGCCAAAAATACTATCGCGGTCCCGCAGCAGGTAACGCGGGAGTTGGTCAAAGGGAAAGGCCTCCCGCAGTTGCTGTCCTGTCCACGCCGCGGTCGGGTGGGCGGTCACATTGAAGTGGAGAATGCGACGCCGGTCGAGGGCCAACACCAGAAACACGTAAAGGACCTGGAAATGGATAGTGGGCACCGTGAAGAAATCGATGGAGACCAGCTGCTTGGCGTGATTCTCCAGAAAATGTGCGCCAGGTCTGAGACGGCGGTTTGCGGCAGCGCACCATGTATTTGCTGACGCTGCTCTCCCCGACGTCGATGCCGAGTTTGAGCAGTTCCCCGTAGATGCGGGGTGCACCCCAACCGGGATTCTCCCGGCACATCTTGCGAATCAGATCTCGGACTTCGCGCGAAACGAGCGGTCGTCCGGGTTGGCCGCGCCGCACCTTCCAGGTCCAGAACAACCGAAAGCCAGCGCGATGCCAAGCAATGACCGTTTCTGGCTGGACGATGGCTAGCGCTGAGCGCCAGTCGCTCCAGACGCGGGACAGCCAGACCCACAACAGACGGTCTCCGGAAGTCAATTTCGGGCGTGTTCTTGCGGATCTCCGAAGCACACCGATTTGGTGGCGCAGAGCCAAGTTCTCAAGCTGGAGCGTAGCGCGCGAACGGAAGATCGAAGACAGAGTTGCGAGCAGTGGCGTGAGAGAAATGTGCATCAGAGGAGAATAGTGCAGGAAGGCATAATTCTCATTGGCTCAGAGCGTTCGAGGTTTTCAATAGGCACAGATTCTTGCAGCTCTGGGAAGCGCATGGTGGCGTAGTCGCCGCAATTCCGCCAGAAATTGCGCGGAGATATAAGAATTTGCGGATCAGTTCGCTCATTCGCCGGAATCGACCTACAAATCGCCACTGCGTAAGCTAGGTCCCGCGGCGTGAATTCGTAAGCGCCGTCGTATGTACCGCCAGGTAGCGCGCGGTTTGTGACCGTTTGAGCTTGGGACCGTGGGGCGTTCGGGCGTTGAGGTAGAGGCAGTCGCCCGGACGCATCTCGAATTCCTGACTTCCGCACACGTAGGCCATCTCGCCTTCCATCATGAGGATGAACTGCTCACCGGGATGTTGGCGCAGTTCAAAGCTGGTCTTGCGTCCGTTGATAGTGATGATCGTCGGTTGCATCAAGCGCATTCCACGCCGAGGAATCAATACTTCATATTGATAAGGAAGATTGGCGTGCACTCGCACTACGGCTTTACCCTGACCGCGTGGTACGTAGATCACTTCAGAATCGGACTCCTCAGCGTCAAAGAATTCACCAATGGAGACTCCCAATGCGTCGGCTAATCGTGACAGAGCGGCGACGCTGATCGAGACATTACACCGCTCGACCTTCGAAAGGAAACTCTTGCTGAGGCCCGCCTTCAAGGCGACTTGTTCGAGCGTAAGTCGCCGATTCTTCCTCAGATCTCGGATACTCGTCGCAATGAGTTGCTCCGCAATTTCCATGAGTCTACCCTTGGACCAGGCGTGCTCTACATCGACTTAGAAACTATTTTGCAGTCTTGCTGTACCCTTAGGCGACGGCGCGAGGTTGTGCGCATTTCCGCGTACGCTTGGGTCTCTGTTTGCGAATGTTGTATAGTAGCCGACTTGAAGAACGATCTGCAATGATTGTTCGTTGCTACTGGCATATGTGGAAAAATCTCCTCTCAGAGCGACGATTCCGCTCATTGCTCTTTGTACCTGGAAACAGACCCGATCGGATCCGGAAGGCCTATGGCTCCGAGGCCGATGCCATTGTCCTTGATCTGGAAGACAGCGTTCCTGAGCTCGAAAAGTCCGGTGCGCGAACGACTGTTCGGGCACTTTTAACAAAGCCATCAACTGAAGGTCCCGCAGTTCTACTCCGGATCAATTCTCTATCGACGCCCCTTTGGAGGAAGGATCTAGACGAACCACTCGGCCAATCGATACAAGCCATCGTGGTACCAAAATGTGATTCGAGCAACGGAATCGCCGAGCTCGAATGGGTTCTCCAGACCCAGGAGTCCAGATGTGGCCTGGTGGCTGGATCGATTGCGATCTTCCTTCTTATCGAAACCGCCCGGGGTGTGCTCGAGGCAGCTAAACTGGCGCAGGCGAGCGAACGAGTGGCAGCGCTCGTATTTGGCGGCGAGGATTTTTGTCTCGATATGGGGATACCCCGAACTGCAGACGGATCCGAGCTGGCCTACGCGCGATCTCACGTCGCGCTCTCCGCCCGAGCTTACGAGTGTCTGGCCATTGACACAATCTATGCAGATTTCACCGATACCGAAGGCTTGATGCGTGATTCGGAGGCCGCGAAACGTACGGGATTTTCGGGCAAGCTTGCGGTTCATCCGAGCCAGCTCAAAATTATCAACTCCGTTTTTGCCCCAACAGATCAAGAACTGGCGGAAGCTAGAGAAATCGTCGAAGCCTTCCGCGACGGGGAGACAAGCGGCCAGGGCGCAATAGAGCTAAACGGAAGGATGATCGATCGTCCCATCGTGGAACGCGCGCGGCGTCTGTTGAAATCGTGTGGAGTGAAGTTGTAATTCGGTTCTCAACGGCCTTCGCGCTTCCAACGTCGGCGTCCGCGGCGTTGACGATCTTCTTCTGGATCCCGCGGTTTCAGTCAAACGCTCATGGGCTCGATCACGATAACGACCCCACGCGAGGTTGGCCCTGAAGTGATACGGTCCCCGGTCTTGATGGCCCCGCGCGCCAGGCGGTTTCGATGACTTCAGGGGTATCTCGTTATCGTGCAACAATACCTCGGGCACACTAGTCGCTAATTTCTATTTTTGGTTGCTTGATGCGAGTCTTCGTCGATATGACTTTGAGGATCGCACGGTAGTTGCACCGGACAGTATGCCATATTGCTTTGGAAGCCGATGCTTCGCACTTCCACAAGACCGGGCTGCAGATTCGTGAGATCGCGATCGTCAGTCACATCATCTCACTACATAAATGTCTTGACAGGAAACCTCGGTGTTGTTATGAAATGCCGGACGAAGACTGGAACTTCGAGAATCGTTTTGCACTGTATCGCGAATCGACGGATGTGTTCTTGTCGACGTTCCAATCGCCAAGTGACGCTGCGCAGTAGCCAGAAAGCCTAGCAGGTAAGCCAAATGTTTATGGGGCTCCAATCGCGCGTCGCCTTGGTGACAGGTGGTGCTAGCGGAATTGGTTACGGCGTCGCCGAAGCGCTCCTGGCGGGAGGCGCAAAAGTTGCTATTGGCGACATCAGTGAGGAGGCTCTTGAACGAGCCGCCGCAGCACTCAACAGCCCCAACCTCCTCCCGCTGCAACTTGACGTGACTTCGAGCGATTCTATCCGGCAGACGGTGAAGAGGTGTGCGGAGAAGTTTGGCGGCTTGGATACGCTAGTCAACTCAGCAGGCATTATCGAATTTGTTCCACTTGAGGAGATCGCAGAAGATAACTGGCAACGGGTGATCAGTATTGATCTGACGGGAGTATTTCTCTGTTGCCAGGCCACCGCGCCGTTTCTGCGCCGAAGTGGGCGAGGTCGAGTCGTGACAATTTCCTCTGACGCCGGGAAAATCGGTGTTCCCTTGCTGAGTAGCTATTGCGCGGCTAAGTTTGGAGTAATTGGGTTCTCGAAGGCAATTGCGGGTGAACTCGCGCCGCATGGCGTGACGGTAAATTGTGTCTGCCCAGGCGGGGTGACCGCGACACAAATGGGAGAGCAGGTCCTGAACTGGCTTTCGGCCAAGACGGGGAGATCGCGAGACGAATTGCTTGCGGAGCGCGCGAAAAATGTTCCTCTTGGACGAATGCAAACCATCGCCGATGTAGTTGGCGGCGTCTTGTTTCTGATTTCGGATGCCGCTAGTTATATTACGGGCGAAGCGCTCAACATTGACGGCGGGGGCTTGGGGACCACCCGAATCAGAGGACTTTAGCGCTTGATTTTCGCGACGATTTTCCAAGGATTCATAGCCCAGTTCGACTTTTGGCTCGGTTATTGCCCTGAGCCCATGCCTAAGCGGGTCTGGGACGCCTCCGCTGAGACCAGGAAGCACTCGAGAAGCAGGTTGAACTAGAAGGAATAAGCATCAGAACGACGGAGCACAATCGAACAGAAGAAACTCGTCATATAAGGATCTTTATGAAGATCAAGTCGGTGGCAGCATTTGCGCTCCAGTACCCGGAACCACACGATCACAATAATCTGCGCTGCATCACGCTCGCGCGAGTCGAGACCGACGACGGGATAGTGGGGTGGGGCGAATGCATATCGCAGTTCCCGCCGCTGGCCCTCGCCGCCAAGGTCATCATCGAGCGTGGCTACGGGCCGCAGCTGGTTGGCGAGAATCCACTTGAGGTCGAGCGTCTTTGGAACAAGATGTTGAGTCAGTTCTGGTGGTATGGCCCACAGGGCATTGCCGCGTACGGCGTTAGTGCCATTGACATTGCACTTTGGGACATCAAAGGAAAAGCACTGGGCCTCCCGGTATGTCAACTCATCGGTTCGAAGCTCCAAAACCGTGTAGTTGCAATGGCCTCCATTCATTTCGACATGATCGATCTTGACTGGACCATTAGGGAATTTCGAAGTTACGTGGAGGAGGGCTACTTCATTGTTAAGGGCGGGTGGGGCAGCCGGCCCGACGCCGTGTTCGGTGATAACCGCAAAAGGGACCTGGAACTAGTGAGGCGGATTCGCGAAGCGATCGGCGACGACGTCGAGTTGGTTATGGACGTTCTCGGGTCTCGTGTCAAATGGAGCGCCCCACACGCAATACGCATGGTGCGCGAATTTGACGCCTATCGCCTACGATGGATAGAAGAGCCCCTGCCTCCGTATGACTACGAAGGATATGCGCGACTTCGAGGAGCAGTGGCAACCAAGGTGGGCACTGGCGAGCAGGAATGGAACCGCGAGGGCTATCGGCGCCTACTCAAAGCTGGGGCCGCTGACGTAGTTCAAATGGATCCTGGACGATCACTCGGAATCACGGGCTGTCGGCAAGCGATACAACTCATCGAGGCGGATAATCTGTCCTATTCACTCCACACCTGGAGCGGCGCTTTGAACACAGCGGCGAGTGTGCACCTGCTGGCCATTTCAAGTCACGCTGACTGCATGGACTTCAAGCCGCATGAGTCACCCATGCAACACGAACTTGTAACTGATCCTTGGGTGCAGAAGAATGGATATCTGGAAGTGCGATCAAAACCTGGCCTAGGGGTTGATGTGCGCGAAGAAATAGTTAAGAAGTATACGTTCGACTGAAGCACGCGGTCATCGACAGCCATCTGGCGATGAGGGGTGCGGCTCATTGAGGAACTGGGGTTCTCGATCAGCACAGATTCCTTAAGAATCTCCCTCCCGTTGCTTGGAATCGATACCCAATTTACCTCGGTGTGGCCTCCTCACCTTAGTGCAAAATCCAACTTGGTTCCTAATACTAAACTTTGTGCTTGACAAGCTACAAATAGCGATGTAGCGTGCGCTCCAAATGGAGGAGTATTTCCTCAATGCTGGACGTGGGGTAAGAACCAAGTCGACTGCTGATTCAGGAGGTGGCGTATGGTGACGTTGAGTGTTCGCTGCTTTGCGGTGTTTGTTGTAATGTTGGCCGCCTTAGTCTCCTGCAGGGGGCAGGCGTTGACGGGCGACATACTAGGCACGGTGAGGGACTCGACGGGTGCCGTGGCTCCTGGCGCCCTAGTTATGCTGACACAAGTAGGTACCGGTGTTACATCCTCAGCGATTACGGACTCGGACGGAAACTACAGTTTTGCTTCACTAAAGCCGGCTCACTACAGCCTGGAAGTCTCTAAGGCAAATTTCGAAAAGACGATCGTTCCCGACATAGAGCTCCTCGTAGCTCAGCGCCAGAGGCTTGACATAATTTTGCGTGTGGGCGCTACGAATCAGCGAGTAGAGGTGAGCGCGGGCGCAGCCGTGCTTCTGGAAACTCAAACTTCGGAAGTGGGACAGGTTATGCAGGAAAAACCAATTGTCGAGCTTCCTTTGAATGGTCGAGATTTCATCCAGTTGGCCACGCTTACCCCCGGGGTTTACCCGGTTGCGGGGGCCAATTCTTGCAGTTCGCAAGGCTTTGGTACCGGAGCCAAGCCTGGGACGTCAACCTTTACTGCGCTGGGGCTCCGGGAATCCGACGTAAGCTATCTTGTGGATGGAATCGAGACTCGTGGAGCGCGATTTGGAAACGCCACCATTCGGCCTTCCGTGGATGCCATTCAAGAATTCAAAGTACAGACCCAGGATTACAGCGCGGATAACGGGCGCTCGTCGATCATTGTCAACATCGCGCTGAAGTCCGGCAGCGATACGGTTCACGGGTCTGCGTATGAATTTTTTCGTAATAGCGCTCTGGATGCAAACAACTTTTTCCTGAATCAGGCTGGAGTGGCCAGGCCGGGATTCCAACAAAACAATTTTGGCGTTTCCATAGGTGGCCCAATCGTGTTTCCGCACCTTTACAATGGGCACAACAAGACCTTCTTCTTTGGCGACTATGAAGGCATTCGCTCGCTGCAGGCCCAGTCGTTGCTCGGCCTTTATCCAAGTGCCGCGCAGTTGGCTGGTAATTTGGCCGACGATTCTACGGGCACGGGCATATTCCCCGCTTCTTCTGCGTTTTGCCAAGCGAACGCGGGCTCTACGAAATGTATGGATGTGGTCGACCCCACTACCGGCAAGCCCTTTCCCGGTAACGTGATCCCCACTGGCAGGCTGGACCCCATCGCCCTGAAGTGGCTGCCCTTTATCAACCAGCCGAACGTGACGGTTACCGCGAATCAGGCAGCATTACCGGGGTTCAATTTTACCAAGACCCCAAAGGAGAAGAACAACGCGGATTTGTTCCACATCCGTGTGGATCATGAATTCAGTGAGAAGGACCATCTGTTCGGAAGCTATTCTTTCGATCAACGGCCCCATTTCGTTCCCGGATTAGCAATACTTGGAGGCGAGACCTTTCCGTGGCGAGCGCAGGTTCTGGCGATCGGCGAGACGCACATCTTCAACCCGACGGTAGTCAATGAGTTTCGGTTCGGCTACGACCGGTCGCGCAACGGTGGAATCGCAGAAACCGCTTTTGGGCCGAACATATCGGGAGACGTGTTCGGGTTTCAGAACGTTCCCAATCGACCCATAGCCTTCGGTGTGCCCACCGCCAATATTTCGGGGTTTTCCAATGTGGGCAGTTACCCTATCCCGGAGGACAGTCTCGACCGAAGCTTTCAATTCGTTGACAACCTCAGCATCGTCCGTGGCAAACACACTCTGAAGCTAGGGGGCAGCTTTTTCCATGAAAAGTTCATCTACATCTGCGACTGTGCCGCTACGCCCATTTTCACCTTTGATGGGCGCTTCACGGGAGCGGGCTTGGGAGATTTTCTGCTCGGAATTCCTGACAATGCGACCCAGAGCGTCGGCCAAGGGTTCTTGAATTCAACGGCCAATTTCTATGCGGGTTACTTCGAGGATGATTTTCGGCCCCGATCCGATTTGACCTTGAATCTAGGAATTCGTTACGAGTATCAGCAGAGCCCGCAGGACATTAACGGTGACGAAGAAACTTTTCTCCCTTCGACCGGTCAAGTGGCAGCTGTTTTCAGGGGCCAGATCCGCAATGGGCTGACCAATCCTGACTACAAGGACTGGGGGCCACGTGTAGGCTTTGCCTACTCGCCCTCGTTCTTCAAGAACACAGTCATTCGAAGTTCCTTCGGTATCTTCTACGCCACCGGTAACTGGAACGAGTTTGGGTTCGCTGCCTTTGGCCCGGATTTCATCATTAACCAGTCTCTGACTTCGAACCCCCAGACCCCAACGGTGTCCCTCAATAGCGCGTTTCCCGCGGTACAATTGGGACCTCAAAATAAAGGACCGAACATCGGTATCTTCGCCGTGGATCCGGGTAACCGCACTCCCTACGTTCAAGAATGGAGTTTCGACGTACAACATACATTTGGCAGCGATTGGCTGGTCGACGTTGGATATGTGGGGAATGTGGCTCAACATCTTCAACAACGGCGGGATGAGAATACGCCTTCCTTTGACCCGACCGGAACGATCCCGATCCAACTGAGACGTCCGTTCCCGTATTACTCCTATATTCTGACGACCTTTGGGGGAGGTTGGTCGAGTTACAACGCGCTTGTGGCCAGACTAGAAAAGAAAGTTACAACCAATTCGTTCGTACTGGTTTCCTACACTTGGGGGAAGTCCCTTGATACCTTCAACGCTGGATATGGCACTAACGCGTCTCGAGACATTAAGGTGTATGACAAAGGGAATTCGCTTTTCGGCGTTCCTCATCGGTTCTCCGTCAGCTATAGCTATGCATTGCCTTTCGGCAGAAATAGACGCTTTTGGTCAACTGCTTCGGGGTTCGTCGACAAGTTCGTGAGCGGCTGGGCCGTCAACGGGATCACGACCTTTCAGTCGGGGCAGTACAATACGCCGTACTTACCATTTGACTATCCGAACCTGGGGCCTTTCAGCGGAGCTCTCCCGAACAGAGTCGGATCCGTAACTCCCGCTCACCGTACCTATAACAACTGGTGGGACTCGAGCGGGTTCGCCCTGCCGGGATGTCCAAGTCTTGCCCCGTGTTCGACCGAGGTACATATAGAAGGTAATGCCTCAAAAGGTAGTCTGCAAGAGCCTGGCATTAATAATTGGGACATCTCCGTTGAGAAAAACACGAGCATCAACGAACGGATGAGACTGCAATTTCGTACAGAATTCTTCAATGCGTGGAACCATACTCAATTTGGAGTTCCCAACACGACCTTGATACCTGGCGTATTCGGCCAGATCACCAGCGTCCTGATTCCGCCTCGAGAAATACAGTTCGGGCTTAAATTACTCTGGTAATGCTCGGGATCTCTGTTCGATTCCGCTTTGATCGTCGGTAACAGGGAAGAAGCTTGCGAGATGAGAATCACTCTGACGGTCGTCCTGGGTTTAGCAACGGTTCTAACTTGCCGGGCCCAGGATAAAGATGCGTACGTCCGGGCGAGCTCGGGCGGCACCGGATGGGCGATCGGCAACGAGTTCGTTGAGCGGGAGCTGCTCTTTGACCCGCAAACGGGCCTGCATAGCGTTGCATGGAAATCCAAAAGCACAGGCACGGATTTCCTACAGCGGGCACGGGACGCACACCAGTGGGGAAACGAGTTTTCGGTGAGCGTGGATGGTTCGATTCTGGCGGGTTCACCACCCACGGCCGACTCTCCCGCCATGCCTGCACCGACCTCGCGGGAACCCGTGAGCTTCGACTTGATTGGGTCCGACAATCACCACACAGACCGATCGGGTGAAGTTCTGGAGATCAAGCTAAGGGCCAAGTCGAAGCCAATCGAAGTGTCGGTTTATTATGCCGTTTATGTTGGCCATCCCGTTATCCGTAAATGGATTGCGATCACAAACCGCGGCGCATCGCCCATCACGCTCTCTCACCTCGTATTTGAGTCGGTGCATCTTTCCGCTGGTCCTCCCAATCGTTTGGAAGTTGACGGGTTATATGGCATTCAGCCTCGCGAGATCTTTTTCACTGGGCGATCTGAGGATCCCGCGATTGTCGAGCGTAACGTCCACACGGGAGAAGGTTTCGTTGTAATGAACGAAGCTCCCGGGTCTCTAAAGCGAACTGAAATGGGGGGATGGGGAACTGGCGACATTCAAGTAATGTACGACACGGACTTGGCCCCTTTCGAGCGCAGGATCGAACCCAGTGCGACGTTCACGAGTGCAAAAAGCTCCATCGCTTTCTTCGCCGACAACCACGGCTTCGCTGATGTGCATTGGGTAATGCCTTCCTACACGTCAGAAATTCTCAAAAGGACCGGTGCGTCGTGGCAACCCCTGTGGATTTACAATAGTTGGGAACCGCTTCATCACGGTATCAATGCACAGAATATGGGTGAATCCATCCCCGCGGCGGTGCGTATGGGCTTGGACATTTTTGACCTCGATGAGGGATGGGAGCTGGAATTCGGGGACAACGCCGTCAGCCCGGGGCACTTCCCTGGGGGCTTGGACAGCTTGCGGGCCTCCCTCGAAAGTAAGGGGGTGAGGCTGGGTCTAGATCAGCCTCTCGCTGTCATCGATGCCGACACACCGCTTTACAAGCAACATCCCGAATGGCAAAGCAGGGATCGCGATGGCCGTCCGCAAGTGTCGCGGGGAAAATTTCCGATCATGTGCATGGCGTCGTCGTTTAAAGAATACGCTGCCAAGCGTCTCAGTGACCTGATCGTCAAGAACCACCTCAAATTCGTCCAGATCGACCTCACCACCCTGTTTGACTCCTACGGTTTGGCACCAGGTTGCTCGGCGCAGGGCCATGATCATCATTCGTGGGCTGAGTCTCTGATACGCGGGTATGAGGGGATTCAGTACGTTATGGATTACCTCTACCGGGAGCATCCGGACGTCGTACTGGACCTAACGTTTGAAACCTGGGGTAACTACAAACATGGTATCGATTACGCGCATCTCGGAATCGCCGACCTCGACTATCTGAGCAACGTAGACGATATGACGCCGGAATCGGCCGGGCCAATTCAGGCGCGCAACCTTCTCTACCAGCGGTCATTGGCGGTCCCCGCCGAGAACCTGGACATCGGTAACCTTCTTGCCAATTCGCGGCCCATCGAGGAGCGGTTTGCCACGTTGATCGGAGCCTCGCCGCTGATAAACGGCGATCTCCGGAAACTGACCCCGACTGAACTGGACTGGTGGGGGCAGAAGATCGCTTGGTACAAGAGTTTACGGCGGTCCGTTCCAATGAATGAAGGCTTCTTCCCTCTTGGTTCGTGGCGGCAGCCAAACGCCATGGCATGGGATGGCTTCGCCAAACTGGGCCGACTGGGCGAAGGCGTGTTGGTCGTTTTTAGGAATGACTCCGGGGTACGCAGCGTCCACATCGAACTACCGGCATTTCCGGCTGGTCAGTTTACGATTCAGTCGGTGATCGCCGGGAATTTGCCGAGATTGATCTCCGGTGCACAGCTACAGCGAGGGACGGATATCGCGCTGCCGGAGACTGATACGGTGGAAATTCTCGAGATCCGCAAGAAGCGGTGAATCGGGATCAAGCGGAGGAACTCTGTTTATGCACATCAGTAAGACCAAGAGTGTTTGTCGATTGTTTGTTTTGTCGTGCCTCTTGGCAGTCACCGTATCCGCCCAGGAGCATCCTTATCAGGGCACCCTTGGAATTTGGTACGAACCAGTTAACAACTATAGTGTTAATAACACAGATGGCTACGTAAGGTGGATGAGCGAACATCCCTGGTGGCATCACAATCCCGGATTCGATCTGCTCAAAGCCCAGGGCGGTGCAGTATATTCGATCGAACAACCCGATCGTTTCGCCAAAGTGCTTCGCAGTATGCGCCGTGCGACGGCCGACGTGATTGTGGTGGATAGTCTCGATTGCCATACCGATCCGTGGTCTTATTCGATCCATTACTTCGCGGACGCGTTGGAAAATCAGCCGGCAGAGGAGAAGCAGCTTAAGTGGATGTACTGGCTTGAGCTGTGGAGCACGGACCGCTATGGTTCGGAGTGGTATGGGCCGCGTTGGACGCGTTGGAAGCCGCGGGGTGCAGCGTACCAGAGTTGGCAGCAAGTTCATAAGATTCTAGATTACATATGGAATAATTACGCACAACGACGACATTACTATCGATGGAATGGCAAGCCAATGTTGGTAATCGAGGCGGATCTTATCGGAAAGGAAAAACCTGAATGGTACGAGCGGATCATGGCCGATGACCGGTTTTACGTGCATTTCGTCTCTGACACGGTCCATGACCTCGCGGACTATCCCTCGAACTGGACCGATTGGGTCTGGCCGTACTGGGTGGACATCAATCCGAAATTCAACAATCAATGGGCGGCGGCTTTGTCGGGGACGGCGGGCGAAGGCAAGCAGCAACTCGAGGGCCTCTTTGACAAACACACCGGAAAGGCTCCGGTCGGAGGTAATTCCGATCCGCCGAAGTTTGTACTGATCCCTGCGTATAACGACTACGTGACAGGCCGCGACCCCAAGCACGCCGGCTGGTTTGAGCCGTTATTTGACCAGGATGGCCACGTATCTCGCTTTCAATACGTCGATCAAATTGCGGATACCCTGGGACGCAAGCGGAAACCCATTGAGTTGGATACGGAGGGGAAACAATATTCACTGCAACCCACCATCGACGGGCTCTCCGAGTTGTTGGAAACCGATCGACAGAAGTATGGGATGGCTCGAGTGCTGGATATCTCAAGCGACGAGTATGCACCGGGCGCCGAAGATATGCCCGTGCTCTCCGTCGAGCTTTACCCCTACCGCGGATATGAGGCGGCCAAGAGCTTTGAAACGATCAGTTCTATGTCTATTCGCCTGGTAGGGTCGGCGGAATTCAGTAAAACTCAACCGGCATTTACCGAAATTCAAAAACTAGGAGACATTGATCACGTGTGGCTTGTAAACGTATCGTCCATCGACGGAAGTCGAACGCGAGTCGGCGAGTTCGTGTTGGGTGAGGATGGAATCATGCGCTGGCTCGGACACTACCCGGTGCATTTTGAGGATCTATTGCTGGTTACGGTTGACCTTACGCCGACGGCAAGGCAGGGCCGCACGCTTCAATTTGAGCTCGTCGTGGACGAGGCCAAGAACGCTAGGGCAGTGGAGTTCGTTCCCGAGTACGGGAACGAGCGCTTCAGCCCGGTCCGGACCGTACGGAACAAGTATGCGCAAGTAATCGGATCTAGTCTAGAGGGCCGTAAGAAAGAATGATACGCCAAGTCACTGCTCACGGCTCGGACGGCTGCCATTCTCCATGCTTCCGCGGCGGGCACCAAGCATCAAGAGCCGCATACTGACCGCACCGCCCGCGGGGGACTTCCATCTGTGCAAGTAGCGAGCCACGCAAGCACCCCAAGCCCTCAGCAGGTGGCCGATACCCAGAATAGGGAAAAGCCTCGAGACAACGCCTCAATGAGACACTTTTTTATTGACAAGACACCTTGAAACGCTATACTCGCGCTCGGTACTGTCATCGCCTCGGCGGGTATTCCGATCGCCGGTGAAATGGCTCTCGAACTGCACAGATGATCACACCGATCGAGGTTCCGAAACTAACGCTGACGATGGATGGCGGAACACTCGTGCGATGGCTGAAGAATGAGGGTGAGCCGGTCCAGAAAGACGATGTTCTTTTTGAGCTGGAAACCGACAAAACGACCGTGGAGGTAGCTTCGCCGGCGAGCGGTCAGTTGAAAAAGATCTTGATAAAGGAGGGCGCCGTCGTCGTAGGGTCAACGGTCGGGTTTATCGGCGGCGAAGAGGATGATCTACCAGACGCGGGTCAGAGGACGGCCCATCTCACAAGCGTTGGGCCGACATTGGCTTCCGTAACTTTGACGACAGCGATTCCAGAGCCGCAGATAAAACGAGCTAGCCCGGCGGCACGCCGCAGGGCGCAGGAGACAGGCCTGAATTTGGCTGACATCATCGGTACCGGCCCTGAGGGACGCGTCACCAAAGAGGACGTGGAAGACGCGATAATGAGTCGAGCAGCTGGACCGCGCAACAGCAATAGCGTTGGTTCTGATTTCCGACGAGTAATTGCGGAGCGGACATCACAAGCTTGGCACAGCGTGCCTCACATTCACATCGGCGGCGATTTGAATGCTGGGGGGCTGAAGATCGCGCTCGAGAAAGCCAGGGCGTCGGGGATTCCGAGCCTCAGCATGACAGACCTTCTACTGTTTGCGGTGGCTTCGGTGTTGCGCTCGGTCCCCGCGCTCAATGCGGTTTGGCGAGATGGCCGCGCCGAGCCGCAGTCTGAGATCAATCTTGGATTCGCTGTCCATAGTGACCGCGGCGTGACTACGCCGGTAATTCACGGTATGGAGCGCCGATCTCTACTGGAAACCTCGCTCGAACGCATCCGATTGCGGGACGCAGTGCGGAACCACAAATTACAGCCGCGGGACCTGGAAGGTGGAACCTTCACGCTGACGAACCTCGGAATGTACCCAGTGGATTTCTTCGCTCCAATTATTGACTTACCGCAGTGCGCGATTCTGGCGACGGGTCGGGTACGACAGGTCGCCGCACCCGGCGCAGGAGGCATTGTTCCGGTCTGGAGGATGTGGGCCAACATAGCTCTCGACCACCGCGTCGCCGACGGCGCTGTGGGCGCGGAATTCTTGGCTGAATTGGAAAGGCTGATTGAGAGCCTTCCGGCTAACGGCTGACCCATTCTGACGACATTTCTCAGAGGTGTATCAGGAGCAGGCAGTCGTACACACATGTTTCCGTTGAGTTTGTGACCGAATTTTCTCACCCCAAGAATGAGGAGTGGAAGGCACCCATGCAAATCACAGACGTGAAGGCGATACCCCTGGTACGGAAGCTGGAAGAGATTTTCCTCGGCGGGACCTACCGAATCACGTCGCGCAACACCTTAGTCACCGAGATATGGACCGACGATGGAATTATCGGGCAAGCGTTTGGTGGCGACGAGTGGCGCTATCAGGACGACATCGTGAATGTCATTGAAGAGCATTTCAAGCCGCTGCTGGTAGGCGAAGATATTCGCGAGGTGGAAAAACTGTGGGAGCGCATGTTCAACCTGTCGTTGGACCTCGGTAATCGCAGTATCCATACCCTGGACCTAGCAAATCAGGCGATCCGGACGCAAGCCATCGCGGGTGTGGATGTCGCCATCTGGGACGCGCTGGGGAAGACCATGGATACCCCGGTGTACAAGTTGCTAGGCGGATTTCGGGACAAGGTGCCGATCGTTGGGATCGGTGGATACTATGCGAAGGGCAAGGGCGATCGGGAACTGATCGCGGAAATGGTAGGTTACAAAGAGAGTGGCCTAGCCGGGGTAAAGATGAAGGTGGGCCGTGCGGAAGTGAAAGAGGATGCTCGGCGAGTAAAAATCGTGCGCGATGCGGTAGGTCCTGATTTTGTGATCGCCTGTGATGCGAATCAAGCGTGGACCCCGGAAGAAGCGATTGAGTTTGGAAATCTGGTGAGTTCGGTGAACCTGCGTTGGCTTGAAGAGCCGGTGCGTTGGTACGACCAGCTGCACGGGTTGCGGCGGGTGCGACAAGCGTTGGGGATTCCGATCTCGGCGGGGCAGGGAGAAATTTCGCGGTTTGGATGCCGCGATCTGATCACTAGTGAGGCAGTGGATATTTTGAACGTGGACGTGACCATCGCGGGCGGGATCACCGAGTGGAGAAAGATTGCGGCGATGGCGGGGATGTTCGGTGTAGGCATGGGGCACCACGAAGAGCCGCAGGTAGCGATTCATTTACTAGCCGCAGTGCCGAACGGATTATACGTGGAGATTTTTCCCGATCGGGATCGCGACCCGATGTGGTTTGACCTGCCGGTGCAGCAGCCGGCTATACGAAATGGATTTATGGAAGTGCCTACAGGGCCGGGACTGGGCATTGAGCTGCGAGCTGACATCATTTCGAAATACACATCGGCGGCGAAGTCAGCGGTGTAAACACCGTACAGGGCCGAAGCGCGAAGCATGAGGTTCGTACCATGCGGAGTCACGGATGAGTTTCGGTCGCTACTACGAAGAGTTTGAGGTCGGCCAGATTTTCAAACACTGGCCCGGTCGTACGATCACCGAAGCCGACGATACCTGGTTCAGCCTGATGACCATGAACCACCATCCATTGCATCTGGATGAGCATTACGCGCAGCAGACTCAGCACGGCCGGCGCCTCGTCAATGGAACGCTGGTCTTCAGCTTGGCCGTAGGAATCAGCGTGGCCGACATCAGTGGAAAGGCTATCGCCAATCTCGAGTATGACCTGGTCAAACACGTCGGTCCGGTATTTCACGGTGACAGCATCTATGGCGAGAGCCACGTTCTCGGTAAGTGGGAATCGAAGTCGAAGCTGGATCGAGGAATCGTGCACATCAGCACCAAAGGGTTCAATCAAAATCAGGAGACCGTGCTGACCTTCACGCGCAAAGTACTCGTCCCGAAGAAATCTTTCGTCTCCCCCGTGCAACCTGAGGCGAGGTCATAGGTATGCCGCTCCCACTTGACGGTGTACGGATCCTGGCCATCTCCCAATTTGGAGCCGGGCCCTACGCAACCATGATGCTCGCCGAACTTGGAGCCGAGATCATCAAGATCGAGGACCCCTCTGTGGGCGGTGACGTATCGCGCACCGTGCCTCCCTATCTCGCCGAAAATGACAGCCTTTACTTCCAGTCCTTCAATCGCAACAAGAAGAGCCTTACGCTTAACCTGAAATCGCCGGAGGGTCGCGGGGTTTTCCTGGAACTGGTGCGGGTTTCCGACGCGGTTTTCTGCAATCTTCGTGGCGACCAGATTGAAAAACTTGGCCTGAGTTACTCCGCACTGGAACAAGCCAACCCACGCATCGTCTCTTGCGCGCTGGTGGGATTTTCCACGACAGGAGACCGAGCGAGCGAGCCTGGTTACGACTATCTGATGCAAGCTTACGCCGGATATATGAGCCTGACCGGTGATCCCAGCGGGCCTCCTGCAGCCTGCGGAGTTTCGGTAATCGATCATGCCGCGGGATTCGCGGCTTCGCTCGGATTGGTGGCCGCGCTCTATTCCGCCAGCAAGACCGGAGTGGGTCGGGATGTGGAGGTCAGCCTGCTCGATACCGCCTACTCCATGACCACTTACCTCGCGATCTGGAACCTCAATCGTGACTATAAACCCGTTCGCCGAAATGGTTCCGCACACCAAACGCTGGTCCCGGTGCAGACGTTTCGCACCAGCGACGGTCATGTAGTGATTTTTTGTGGCAAAGAGAAATTCTGGCAGGAACTTTGCGCGTCGCTAGGCGCCGCGGACTTGATCAGAAATGAAAAATTCAATACCTTTGCCAAGCGGTCCCAGAACCGTGAATTGGTCGTAGCAAGGCTTCAGGAAATCTTTTCGCAGCGAACTAGCCGGGAATGGGTCGACCTTTTGCGCGGCAAAGTCCCTTGCGCGCCGGTGAATGATCTGTCGCACGCGATGCAAGAACCCTTCCTCACCGAGCGCGGAATGATCGTTGAAACCCAGCACCCAATCTTTGGAACGATCCGGCAAATCGGTGGGCCGTTCAAGATGGGTGGGGAAAGGCTGAATCATCGTCGCGCACCGGCGCTCGGCGAACACACCGCCGAGATCCTGAAGAGTTATTTAGGCTATGACGAAAACGAAATAGGCCAGTTGCGAGAAAAGCAGGTCATTTAAAGTACTCCTTCCCAGGGTTGGGGAGGCGAGAGAGCCTATGGACAAAGTTAAGGTTGGGATTATCGGCGCTGGCTGGTGGGCGGCCGAAAATCATATTCCGATTCTGCAATCCCGCGCAGACGTACAGGTTACCGCCGCTTGCCGCTTGGGGAAGAGCGAATTGCGCCGTTTGCAGGATCACTTCAGAATTTGCTTTGTCACTGAAGATTACCGGGAATTGCTCGCTCAAGAGTTGGATGCCGTGGTCGTGTGCTCGCCTCACAACCTCCACTATGAACATGCCACCGCGGCGCTTGACCGCGATCTTCACGTTCTTTGTGAGAAGCCCATGGTCCTCCATGCGCCGGAAGCCCGGGACCTCGCCGCCCGAGCGCAAGCCAAAGGTTTGCATTTTGTCATTCCTTACGGCTGGAACTACTCTGACTTGGCCATCAAAGCGAAGGAGATCATCGATCAAGGCGACGTTGGGAGCGTCGAGCACGTCCATTGTCACATGGCCAGCGCGCATCGGGATCTGTTCAGCGGTAAGCCCACTTGGTGGGCGGAGAATTCATTTTTCAAGCCCCTGGCCGCCACTTGGAGCGATCCCGCCGCTGGTGGCGGCTTTCTCCACGGCCAGCTCACGCATACGCTGGGCATGATGTTCTACGTTACAGCTCTCGAGCCTGCCAAAGTCTTCGCCTTGATCAACCGCTTCGAATCCGGCGCCGACCGCTCTAACTCCATCTGCTGCCAGTTCACCAACGGAGCCACTGGCAGCTTCGGAGGCACCGCAACTATGCCGCCACGATCCACCTATCAAATCGACATTCGGATCTTCGGCTCCAAAGGGATGTTGCTGCTGGACCTTGAGCGGCCCCGGCTGGAGTTGCGCCGAAATGACCAGACGGGCGGGGCCATAGCGATTAACCAACAGCCGGGCCATTATTCCTGTGCTGAACCGCTCAACGCGTTCGTCGATCTGATCCACGGTAGACGAGTGGAAAACCGTTCTTCGGCTGTCGTAGGAATGCACGTCGTGGAGGTTCTTGACGCCGCGTTCCGGTCAGCAAAGAGTCAAACTTTCCAGCAAGTTTAGCGGCATATTATTGCGGACGGCCAAGGTAGGGAGATTTGGATCTTGAGCGGTTTTATAGGTGCAACGGGGTGGTGATGCCGAAATATAAGGTAACGGTGTTGAAGATGGGGGAGGCGGATGTACCGGGGCCAGAGGTGTATTGGATGAGCCACTGGTTTGGATGGGAGACGCTGAACTTTTATATGGTGGTGATTCAAGGGGAAGGGATCACGGCAATCATCAATACGGGACCGCCTGAGGATTTGACGGCACTGAACGCGTTCTGGCTGGCGGGCTACGGGGATAAGCGCACCGAGATGCGGCGCAGCGAGAGCGAGCGGCCGCTGGCGGCATTGGCCTCCCTGGGAATCCAACCGGCCGACGTGCAGTACATATTAGTGACACCGCTGCAGGCCTACGCGGATGCCAACATTTCCAAATTTAGGGAAGTGAAGGAGATTTTTATTTCGCGGCGGGGCTGGATCGAGGATTTTTTTGCGCCGCCTCCTCCATCGGCTGGATTTCCACGCAAGCTCGTGATCCCGGATGACCAGGTGGTGTACCTAACCACCCAAGTACTCGATCGGGTGCACTTGGTAGAAGACGGGGAAGAAGTGTTGCCGGGAATAAAAATGATCTGGGCAGGCGTTCATCACCGCTCTTCGATGGTCATCTCAATTCCCACAGACAGCGGTACGGTGATGGTTTCGGATTGTTTTTTCAAATATGGAAACATTGAGAAGAACCATCCGCTAGGAGTGAATGAGAGCCTGGAAGAGGGGCGCCGCATTTACGAGCGGGTGCGACGCGAAGCGGATATCACCATTCCGCTCTACGATCCGGAGGTACTCAAGCGGTTCCCCGGGGGTGTAATTAAGTGAGTGGCAACGGTGCGACATCCCACCCGGAGGGCGCGATTTGATTGATAAGCAATAAATATCTTGACACTACACTTTTTGGAGGATAGCGTGGCGGCCTTTCGCTTCTTATGTCGGCGAGAATCAGAGGTATCCAAACCACTTCTGAAGCCGGCCAATTCTTCTTGTTATGCTTTTTCTGTGGCAGTTATGGCTGGTTCCAACCAGGAGGGGCAACTATGCGGCAGCTAACGATGAGCCAAGCCATCAATGAGGCCTTGCGTGAGGAAATGCGACGTCAGCCCAATCTCATTCATCTCGGCCAGGATATTGGACCCTATGGCGGCACGTTTGGTGTCACCAAGGGTTTGTATGAGGAGTTCGGGCAAGAACGCATCCGCGACGGCCCGCTGTGCGAATCGGCCACCATGGGTTTCAGTATTGGCGCCGCGATCCACGGCATGCGTGTCATCGTCGAACTCGAGTTTATTGACTTCGCCGGAGTGGCGATGGATCAGATCGTCAACCAGGCCGCTAAGATGCACTACTTCTTTGGCGGACAGCTTACGGTCCCACTGGTAATCCGCGCTCCAATCGTCAGCCGCATGGGCATGGGCGCTCAACACTCGCAAAGCTTGGAAGCCTGGTTCATGCACATTCCGGGTCTGAAAATCGCCATCCCGTCGAATGCGTATGATGCGAAAGGGCTGATGAAGTCGGCTTTGGCTGACTCGAATCCCGTTGTCTTTATCGAGAATGCCAAGTTGTACTCGAGCAAAGCCGATGTACCCACGGAAGAATATTGCGTCCCGTTCGGTCAAGCGCGCATCGTGCGTCCCGGCAAGGATCTCACCATCGTAGCCATTTCCGGTGCGATGCCGGAGGCTCTGGCCGCAGTCGATGGCCTCAGCGTGGAAGGCATTTCGGCGGAGCTGATCGATCCTCGGACCTTGAGCCCTCTGGACGACCACACCATCGTTCAGTCAGTCAAAAAAACGGGCCGTCTGTTAATCACCCACGACGCCTATCGGACCTGCGGCGTTGGTGCTGAAATCGGGCAACGCGTGTCGGAGCAGGCCTTCGATTACCTGAATGCGCCGATAATGCGTATCACTGGTTTGGATGTCCACGTCCCGTCGGGCAATCTGCACCCGGCAGTCGTCCCCAGCGGCCAACAAATTATGGATGCGGGCCTCAAAATGTGCGGAAAGCAGCATGCTGTACGTTCTTAAGGCTGTCGCCGAGATTGCCGGTCTCTTCGCGACATCGAACTAATCTCCGGTCGAGGGTAACATGCCAAAAGAAATTCCCATCAACACCCTGTTGGATTGGTACGAACAGATGATCACGATTCGTGCGTTTGAAGAGAGCGCGATCGAACTCTTCGCCAAGGGTTTGATCACGGGTTCGACGCATCCGTCGATCGCGCAGGAGGGAATTGCCGTTGGTGCCTGCGCCGCGCTCCAGCCCTCGGACCTGATTCTCGCGACGTATCGTGGTCATGGAGAATGCATCGCCAAAGGCGCGGATCCCAAGGCGCTGATGGCCGAACTGTTGAGCAGGTCCACGGGGTGTTGTAAAGGGAAGGGCGGCTCCATGCACCTTTGCGACGTTTCCCACGGCATCATGGGAACCAACGCCATTGTGGCGGCGCACATTCCGATCGCTGCTGGCGTAGCTCTCTCCAGCATGATTCGCAAGACGGGACAGGTAACCGCTTGTTTTTTTGGGGACGGCGCCACCTGCGAGGGCGAGTTCTTCGAAACCCTCAACATGGCCCAACTGTGGAAGGTTCCTCTGGTGCTGATCTGCGAAAACAATGGGTACGCCATTTCCGTGCCTGTCGCCAAGTCTCAGTCCACGCCCGATATTGCTGACCGGGCGAAGGGCTTCGGAATGCGCAATGCGATTGTCGATGGCAACGATGTGCTTGCAGTCCACTGGGCGGTTTCGCAAGCCGCTGAACACGCACGACGCGGCGACGGACCAACTCTCATCGAGTGCAAGACGGTGCGATGGGAGCGTCACAGTGCCTTCTCCGCCGGGCGCTATGACGATCCGGAAGAGCGGCTACGTTGGCGCAAGACCGATCCGATCCCACGTTTCAGGGAACTTCTTCTGCAATCAGGCGCCACCGAACAGCAGCTCGCCAAGAAGGAAGCTTCTGCCAAAACTGTGATTAGGGAAGCGGTCGATTTTGCGATCGCCTCACCGCCACCCACAGAGGAGAGCCTTCGACAAAACGTTTACGCGGAATGACTGAACACGTTGACCCAGCACGGTTGATTGGAACCTTCTTGTGACGATGGATCCAGGTAGCCAGCCTAAAATGCGGCAATTCGATCGAGGAACTCCAATGGCGCTTAACGACAAAAAGGCTCATGCACTTGGACTGAATGAACCGATCTGCCGGCGCGATTTTCTCAATGCAACACTCCTGGCTTCGGGAGGTGCATTGCTAAGTTCCCTGACGCCGGCCCAGCTACTCGCTCAACATCAGACTTGGGGTGGATATACCGGCGAAGGCGATTATCGCAATGTCAATGGTAACACGATGGAAATCATGCAGGCTGCGCACTCCATCCGCGATGGAGCCTTCGATCGCATCCCCGCGGATGTTATCGACACCGGGGAGCTCTTTGATTGCGTCGTCGTGGGTGGGGGTATTAGCGGACTTGCTGCGGCACTTTATTTTCACGACCAGGCCCCGCGTCCCGACAGGAAGTGTTTAGTGCTTGAGAATCATCCCATCTTCGGCGGTGAAGCCAAGCGCAACGAATTTGTTGTCAACGGCCAGACCATCATCGGGCCGCAGGGCTCCAACCAGTGGTTCCCTCCGATTGCTGGCAGCATGATTGCGCAGTTTTACGAGCGTATCGGATTTGACTGGAATGCGTTCCAGTATCAGACGTGGGCGTCTGGCGATCCGGAAATGCCGTTGAGCAAGACCAGCTATCAGTTCCTGTTCCAGATGCCGCCGACGTTCGGGTTCTACTTCGGCGGCAAATTCGGCAATAAGCCGGGTGTCTGGCTAAAAGACATCTGGGGGAAAAAACTCGAGGGGACCCCGATTCCCGAGTCAGAACGGGTAGATTTGCTGAGGTGGAAAAATCAGCCTTCCCGCCAACGGCGATCTAAATACCAGGGCGACGAGATTGCACGTCGGCTCGATGCCATGAGCGTTGAAGATCAAATGGTTCAGGATCTCGGCGTCAGCCGTGAGAACATCCGCAAATATTGCTTGGGTTTCGGTCACATTGAAGCGTGGGGTGTTGGGCCCGATGCGCTCTCGGCTTACGCAGGTTATCAATTCCTGCCACACACCGGCCGAGGTCTGGAGGATTTGCATGCCTGGCCTGGTGGCAACGCCGGCATTGCCCGACAGATCGTAAAAACCTTGATCCCGGACGCGATCGAGGGCAACAACACGATGGCCGATATTGAACACGGCAAAGTGAATTTTGCCTCCCTGGACCGCAAAGACAATGCTGTGAGCATTCGGCTGGGAGCTACGGTGGCCCACGTCGAGCATGATACCGATCCGAACCGATCTAACGTTGTCAACATAGTCTACAGCCTCGGCGGCAAGACCTACCGCTTACGGGCCTTGAGTGCCATTATGGCTGGCGGCTGCTGGATCACCCCGCACATCGTGCGCGACTTGCCAGCGGCGCACCACGAAGCGTTCAGCCAATTCTATCGCTCGGCGTGTCTGGTAGCGAACGTCGCTGTGCGCAACTGGCGATTTCTTTACAAGCTAGGCATATCCGGCGGACGCTGGTTTGACGGTCTCGGTCTTTGGACCGAAGTACGAAAAATGGCGTTGTTTGCGACCGATCAGAAAACCATTGGCCCGGATTCCCCCACTGTCTTGACTCTCTACGTTCCGCTCTTTTACCCGGGACTGCCGACAAAAGAACAAGGAACGAAAGGCCGCATAGAGCTGATGAGCACCTCTTTCGTGGACTACGAAAAACAGATCCGCGAGCAATTCACGGAGATGTTCGCGCCTTCAGGATTTGACGCACAGCGCGACATTGTCGGAATCGTTCTCAATCGCTGGGGGCACGCCTTCGTGAATCCACAGCCGGGGTTCTTCTTTGGCAAAGACGGCAAACCCGCTCCTCGCGATGTGCTGCGGAATGCTCCTTTCGGCCGGATCGCTTTTGCGAATACTGACCTATCCGGAGTGATGGATCACCCGAACGCCGTCATGGAGGGACATCGAGCAGCCTACCAAGTGCTTGGATTGGTGAGTTAGACGAGCTCGCGGGAAGCAGGCCGGAGTACTCTACCTCAACAGTCGCCTGTCCGGTCTGTCGTTCATCGCGTTCCGCTCATGAGCTTTTCCCTAGAGTCACGCCTAATGCCTTCGAATCACTCCTCGTGGGTCTATGACAAACTTCTTTGCTGCAACTTTGTCGAAGCTTTGTAGCCACGCGCGGCGTCGTCGAGCCGAATCACTTCCACATTGACGGCCTTCGCGATTTTCGTGACTTCGCCGGTGATCTCATGTCCCAGAATAATGCCTTTGGGGGCGGTGGTGCGGCCTCGGACCATGTGTTGGTCGCTGCCACAAATGTTCGTGGAGATGATTTTGAGGATCACACCGTGGTTGCACTTGCGCTTCCCCAGCATCAGCTTGGGAGAGTCGATGCTTTCAATTTCCACCACACCGGGCTTTTGGTACACCACACCGCGATTGCTAGCCATAACTTCCTCCTGGTGAATGAACAAGTTTTTAAAAAGCGGCTGCGCCCGCTTCTGCAACGGCATGATCCTGATCGCCGGAACCGCCGCTTACACCGATCGCGCCGACCACCTGGCCGGCTCTCTTCAACGGGATGCCTCCCGCGAAAATCATGATCTTTCCATCATTAGAGGCGTGAATGCCGAAAAACTGGCCGCCGGACTGTGAATGACTTGCGAGGTCCTTCGTTGCGATGTCAAATGCGCGCGACGTGTAGGCCTTCTTGATGGAAATATCAATACTTCCGAGCCATGCTCCATCCATCCGGACATGCGACACTAGGTTGCCGCCTTCGTCGGCAACGGCGATGTTCATCGGTTGCCCGATTTCCTTGGACTTCTTTTCGGCAGCAGCAATCACTTTACGTGCTTCTTCAAGCTTCATTGCGAGCTCCTCTGAAATAGAAATTCGGGTTACCCTATCACGCAAACATGCTCACTACTACACAAATTTCTTGACAAGAAACTTTTGGGCTGTTATGAAATGCCCGTCGGACAATCAGATTTCACATCGTGGGAACTTCCACGCAGGTCCCGGACGGTACTGGTCGGGAAAGGAATGGGTGAATTATGTCGGTGAAGCGGGGGGACGGGACTGGCGACAGGGCTTTGGGACTGCAACAGCGAATCTGCCGGCGCGATTTCCTCAACGCGACACTCCTCGCGTCCGGAGGAGCGTTGCTAAATTCGCTGACGCCTGCACAGCTACTCGCTCAGCAGCAGACTTGGGGTGGATATACCGGTGAGGGTGATTACCGCAATGCGAACGGCAACACCGAGGAGGTCATGCGCGTCGGCCACGCAACCCGTGACGGTGTCTACGACAAGGTTCCCGCTGACGCCATCGATACCGGCGAAGTTTTCGACTGCGTCGTGGTGGGTGGCGGTATTAGCGGACTCTCGGCAGCGCTCTTCTTCTGCGATCAAGCGGTGGGGACGGCGAGGACCTGCCTGGTACTCGAAAATCATTCGGTGTTCGGCGGCGAAGCAAAGCGCAATGAGTTCATTGTAGACGGACATCGCCTCTTTGGACCGCAGGGTTCGAACCAGTGGGTGGCTCCTTACCCCGGGGGAGCCATTGATCAATTCTATCAGCGCGTGGGTTTTGACTGGCGGAACTTCCAGTATCAGACGTGGTCAGGTCCTTCTCCGGAACTGATGCTAAGCCGCACCAGTTATCAGCAACTCTACAGTATGCCTGCATCGTTTGGTTTCTACTTCGGTGCAAAATTCGGGAAAACGCCCGGAATCTGGGTGGCGGATCCGTGGGGCAAGAAACTAGAAGGCACTCCTTTCCCGTCCGACGTGCGCGCGGAGCTATTAAAGTGGCATGGGAGCAATGCCATCGCGTCTAAGTTTGGTCAGGAGAAGGGAAAAGCCTGTGCCGGTCCCTACGACTATTTCGGGGATGCCAAGTCTCGCCGCCTCGATAGCCTAAGCATGGAAGACTCCATGATCCAGGAGCTTGGCCTCAGCCGGGAGACCATTCGCACCTTCATTACGACCCTGTGGGCGCAAGGATTCGGGCTCGGACCCGACGCGCTCTCCGCTTTCAGTCCTAGTGTATTTGTGCCTACCGAGGGCCGCGGTCCGGAAACAGGCTGGCAGATGTTTCCCGGTGGGATGGCCGGGCTAGCGCGACTAATCACGAAAACGGCGATCTCCGATTCTATTGCTGGCCCGCGCACCCTTGAGGCGGTGTGCCGCGGCCGAATCAACTTCGAAGCACTCGACCGTACCGGCAATGCTGCGCGCATTCGCTTGAATTCCACAGTAGTGCGGGTGGAGCACGATCAGGATGCGGAGCGCTCGAACTTCGTCTGGGTGACTTACACCAAGGGTGGAATGACTTACCGCCTGAAAGCTCTTGCGGTGGTCATGGCCGGAGGCTGCTGGATCACACCGCACGTAACGCGCGATCTTCCTCCCTCCTACCGTGAAGCGTATGGCGAGTTTCACCGCTCGGCGTGCCTGGTCGCCAATGTCGCGGTGCGTAACTGGAAGTTTCTTTACAAGCTGGGGATCTCTGGGGGGCGCTGGTTTGAAGGACTGGGCGACTGGACTGAGGTTCGGAAAGCGGCGACGTTCGGATCCGACCAGAAGACCATCGGGCCCGACTCGCCAACCGTACTGACCCTGTATGCGCCGCTCTTTTACCCTGGGTTGCCTACAAAAGAGCAGGGCGTAAAGGGCCGCACCGAGCTCCTCTCCACTCCGTTTACCGACTACGAAGGAAGGATCCGCGAACAATTCACCGACATGTTTGCGTCCTCGGGATTTGACGCGAAGCAGGACATTGCCGGCATCGTCCTCAATCGCTGGGGTCATGCCTTCGTCAATCCGCAGCCGGGATTCTTCTTTGGAACAGGCGGGAAGCCGGCCCCACGCGATCTTCTGCGAAAACAACCGTTCGGGAGAATCGCGTTTGCGAATACGGATCTTTCCGGGACCATGGATCACCTGAGCGCTATCGTCGAGGCTCATCGCGCTGTGTATCAAATCTGGGGAGCGGTGAGTTAAATCGCAGCGATGGGACAACGTCTTTTTTGATTCTTAGTCAACAAAAGTCTTGCTACGACACCAGGGCTGCTGATAGATTCCGGGTCGGGGTGGTGTGACCAACTCCTTCTCGATGGAGGTCACGATGGCGCGGACCGTTAGCATTCGGATGTTGCTTCTCATGTTGATTATTGCCGTCGTCGTTGTTGGCAACGCGCGGGGTGAGTCAGTCGTGACTCATGGACAGGCGCGCGGTGATTGTCACTGGTCAGAGTCGATTCTACAGCTTCGTTGCGGGAGAACTTCAGAAGTACATTGAACGGTTCAGCGGAGCCCGACTGGAAATCGTCGGCGCCGATGCGGCTCGGGAGAAGCCCCGGGATGTTGCCCTGATATTGGTGGGGGGGCCGGAGGTCAACCCCTTAGTTCGTCGAGCGGTATCAGACCGGCTAGTCAATTTTGATGGCCTGAAGGCGGACGGTTTCATCCTGCGCAGCATTCATCTGAACGAGCGTGCCGCCTTGGTGGTTGGGGGTAACGACGAGCCGGGAACGATGTATGGGGCGATCTTGAGTCAGTCTTGTCAGATTACGGCGACCATCCGAAGACTTACATGGAGGACTATGCTGGCCACCTCCGCTTAAAGGAAATACGATGGCCTCATGAGTCGCGAGTTCGGCAATGTCGCCCCCCTCCATAGGATTGAGTTCAACGTCCAGCCAGAGCAAGACCTTGGGTCATCAGTTCAGATCTACGCTCACGGAAACGGGAAGGTGATCGTTAGCAGTCTTAACCTGCTTTTAAACCTGAGACGCGATGCGCTCGCGGAGAAGCTCCTCACAAACCTAGTCAGCTACGCTAAGCAGATTATGCCTGCTGAACTTGCCACCGAAAAACCCGATGATGTCGAGACATTACGGTTCGAGCAAACGAGCTATAACGATTGCATGAGCAAATTCGTGAGAAGGACCAACTAGCGCCGTGACCGAAGCCGGCAGAGCTGTTTTCAGGTTTGGACGCCGTATTCGGCGACAACCGCAAGAGAGATCTGGAGCTGGTGAGGCGGATTCGCGAGGCGATCGGCGAAGACCAGTTTGTGCACGCTCCAGGCTACAGAGGAGCGATGGCCGCCCCAGCGTGTAAATCACCGTCCTTCGTGAGGTGGTATGGCGCGAGAATCCGGCGAGACTAGAACAATGGCGACTGGCAGGGACGAACAGGTGCTCGAACGCTTCGGATACCGTCAGGAACTAAAACGGTCCTTGGGATACTTCTCGGCTTTTGCTCTGAGCTTTTCGGCCATTTCCGTCACCACTGGTCTGTTCGGAAACTACGGCGCGGGGCTGCAAATGGGTGGTCCCGCATTTATTTGGACTTGGCTGATCGTTGGTGCGGGGCAGTTCCTAGTGGCGCTGGTGTTTGCGCACCTCGCGCGTGAAATCCCACTTTCCGGCTATGCCTATCAATGGACCCGACAACTTGCAGGAGAGCGATTGGCGTGGTGGGCAGGTTGGATCATGATTGTGGAATTCATCGCCGGCATGTCTGCCGCGTGCTATGCCATGGCAAACTATCTCGTTCCGTACGTCGGTCTCGCCGAGACTAACGGAAACGTTGTCGCAATGACAATCGCTATCTTATTGGGAATATCATTAATAAACCATTTTGGTATTACATTGGCGAGTCTTGTCAATGATTTCTCGGTGGCGGCGGAAATCCTCGGCACGGTTTTGATGGGCTTGCTGCTCTTAGCAGTCGCTCTGATTCGCAAAACTCATCCGGTGAGTTTCCTGTTCACTCATCCGTCCCAGCCCTCTGGGCTTGCCTACTTACCTGCATTTGCCTCGTCCGCACTGATGAGTGCCTGGACGATTAGTGGCTTTGAAGCGGCCGCGAATGTCGCGGAGGAAACTCATAGGCCGCAGCAGAGGGTGCCCATGGCAATTCTTCTTTCCGAAGCCACCTCAGTGCTCCTCGGGTTCCCAGTTCTTATTGGCTTCACGCTCGCGATTCCTTCATTGGCCATTGCCAGCATGCACTCCACGCCGCTGCTCTACATCATGAAGCATTATTTCCCTCCGTATGTCACGGACGCGGCCATGCTGCTTGTCTTTATCTCCATTTTTGCCTGTGCACTGGCAAGCGTCACTACCGTGACGCGTATGGTCTGGGCCATGGCTCGGGACGGACAGTTGCCTGCTTCAAGTTGGCTGGCCCGTGTCAGCGTCCACCGAGTTCCCGCCAACGCCATCTGGACTGTGGCCCTAATCGCTGCCGCTTTCACCAGCTGGGCTAAGGTTGAGGTCGTGATCACGGGAATCTGTACTTTGACGATGTACATCGTTTACGGCATCGTGGTGGGTGCCGCACTGTGGGGAGCCAGCCGGAAACCCGGGACAGATAAAGTCGTTAAGCATGCCGGGGATGTTGCTTCGGCGTTCGTCCAGTCCGGTCGGGGAAGGCTGCAGGTATCACGAACTCTCTGCATTGCTGCGCTGACTTGGATTCTATTCCTTCTGGTGGTCATTAGCCTTCCCCGTTCGGCCTGGATAAATTCGATCGCCACCGCTGCTGCCTTGGGAGTAGGAGCCTGCTGGTACTTCTGGGGCCGACCGCCTAAGCCCGCGGACGCCGGCACTGGTGCAGAGGACGGCTCCGCCGCTTCTGTCCATCGCAAAGGCGGCGGCATCTAGAAACGTTGATCAAATGTGAGGAGCGGTGAGTTGAGTCGCAGCGGTTGAGCGACGCCTCTTTAATTGTGAGTGAGTCAACAAAAGTCTTGTCATGACATCAGGGCTGCTAATAGAGCCCGAGGTGGTGTGACTAACTCCTTCGCGGTGGAGGTCATGATGGCTCGGTTCGTTAGCATTCGGATGTTGCTTCTCATGTTGGTTACGCCGTCCTCGTTGTTGGCAACGCGCGGGGTGAGTCAGTCGTGACTCATGGACAGGCGCGCGCCGCCACCGTGAAATGGGAGCAGATCATTGACTATCCGTCGGATCTGGGCGTGCTTTGCCGCATTAACACATGGATTCTGGGGGAACCCCAAACGCTGGCCCTGTTGGGGTGGGACGAAGAACTAAGGCGAAAGCTGCGTCATACGTCATACGAGGATGAATGGGTATCTTGAAGTGCGATTAAAAACCGGACCTGGGGGTTGACATCCGTGAAGACGTCGTCCAGAAGTACAGGTTTGACTGAACGGAGCGGAGCAGAAGTTGACGGTGCTCCGGATGCCGAGAACTCGAGGACAGGCGGGGAGGAAACAGGCTATGAGATTAAAGGATAAAGTCGCCATCGTAACGGGGGTTGCATCGGGGATTGGGAAGGGGACAGCCCTTTTATTTGGTGAGGAAGGAGCGAAGGTTGTCGGAGCGGACATCAATGCGGAAGAGGGCGAACGCACAATTCAAGCTTTGCGCGCAAAAGGCGCTGAAGCCACGTTCGTCCAGACGGATGTAACGAAGTCGGACCAGGTCCTCTCATTGGTCAACAAAGCGGTAACTGCATACGGTGGCGTGGATGTTCTATTTAGCAACGTGGGAATCGTGATTGGCAACACGGTTGACGCTGTGTCCGAAGAGGAATGGGACCGCGTAATGGCGGTCAACCTGAAAAGCATGTTTTTGTGCTGCAAGTACGTGATCCCTCAAATGCAACGTCGAAGCAAGGGGAGCATCGTTCTTATGTCCTCGGCAAACGCGCTCATGGCCGAGCCCGCGTTAGTCACGTACTGCACAACCAAGGCTGCCATTGTCGGCATGACCAAAAGCTTGGCCACTGATTGCGGCAAATACAGCATAAGAGTCAATTGTCTATGCCTGAGTTATACGCAAACGCCATTAGTTAAGAAGCACATTGATTCCGGCGCAGACCCGAGCCTGACCTGGGAAAAGGTAAACAGCCTCCATTTAATCAACCGAATCGCCGAAGTGGAAGAGATTGCGAGAACCGTTCTGTTCTTGGCATCCGACGAATCCTCTATCGTCACCGGCACGGCAATGGTTGCGGACGGCGATTGACGTGTTTCCGTTAAGATTTGCGCGCTATCTTCTTGACGAAGAGTAAGCACCGGACCAAAGTAACGCGGAGGATGCCCCGGGTTTAGTTGAAACTTGAGAACAAGAAGCAGCGGCTCTCGCCCGAACTCGGATAGAGTTCGGGTTGAGAATCCCTTTTTAAAAGGAGAGAGCCGCCGTGAGAAACAAATA